>Ga0160436_1000008_pt1 | contig 157642 bp, 150 predicted proteins | sample HID1973M_E0MG_FD_108264 | JGI IMG/M metagenome (GOLD analysis project Ga0160436, IMG submission 108264) | Enriched mosquito-associated microbial communities from UW Madison campus, WI, USA - HID1973M_E0 MG | ecosystem: Host-associated > Arthropoda: Insects > Digestive system > Unclassified ...
CCGAGATCAAGCAGTACATCGACTGGGGCCTGAACCACCTCGTCTTCCACGCCCCCGGCCACGACCAACACCGCTTCATGGAACTCTTCGAACGCGACCTCGCACCACGCCTGCGGGCCCTCTGAGGCGAAAGCCGTCGGAAAAGCAGGCCCGATCCGCGGTCCGACCGGGTGTCGGCGGGTCGATGGCGGATCGAGCCTGCTTTCGCCGCATCGAAGAGTGATCAGCCGGCGTTGCCCGACCAGGCGGGCAGCTCCTGCACCGACCACGTGTTGCCGTCGGGGTCGGAGAAGAACACGAACCGGCCCCACGGCTGGTCGTCGATGTCGGAGGTCTCGACACCGCGGGCGCGCAGGTCGGCGAGCGCCTCATCCGCCGATGACACCACCACCTGCAGGGCTTTCAGCGATCCGGGCGGCATGTCGCTGACGCCCTTGCCGAACGCGATCGAGCAGGCGGACCCCGGCGGGGTGACCTGCACGAACCGGATCTCGTCGCTGACGACATGGTCGTGGTCGACCGACCAGCCGAGGGTCTCTCCGTAGAAGGCTTTCGAGCGGTCGACGTCGGCGACGGGGACGCCGACGAGCTCGAGACGGTAGTCGACCATGGTGTGCTCCTTTGCTCGGTTCTTGCTGTACTCCCACGGTACGAAGCCATGCGGACAAGTCCAGTCCTGATTCGCGCCCGAGTACCCTGGCCGCATGCGCGCGACGATCATCCACGCCCCCGGTGACATCCGCTTCGAGGAGGTTCCGGATCCCGTGCTCTCCACGGGCGGCGACGCGATCGTGCGGGTGGTGGCGGCGTGCGTGTGCGGTTCCGACCTGTGGCGGTACCGCGGTGTCGAGGCCGTGCACGGGCCCGCGCGCATCGGCCACGAGTTCGTGGGGATCGTGGAGGAGGTGGGCCCCGAGGTCGAGAGGATCAGGCCCGGCGACTTCGTGATCGCACCCTTCTACGACTGCGACATGACGTGCGTGAACTGCCGCAACGGCGTGAGCACCTCGTGCCTGCACGGCGGATGGTGGGGTGCTGACGACAGGCTCGGCGGCTTCGCGGATGGCGGTCAGGGCGAACGCGTGCGGGTTCCCCATGCCGACGGCTCGCTCGTGGCGACGCCCGCGCAGCCCGCGCCGGACCTCATCCCGCACCTGCTGACCCTCGCGGATGTGATGGGCACCGGCCACCACGCCGCACTCTCGGGCGGCGCCGGCCCCGGCAAGACGGTCGTCGTGGTGGGGGACGGGGCGGTGGGGTTGTGCGCCGTGCTCGCATCCGCCCGCCTCGGCGCCGAGCGCATCGTCGCGATGTCACGGCATCCGCAGCGCCAGGCGCTCGCCCGGCGCTTCGGCGCCACCGATGTCGTGGAGGAGCGCGGCAAGGAGGGCGTCGAGCGCATCCGGGAGCTCTTCGACGGCGTCGGGGCGGATGTGGTGCTGGAGTGCGTCGGCACCGCCGACTCGATGGACCAGGCCTTGCGCTCGGCCCGCCCCGGTGGCCAGGTGGGGTTCGTGGGGGTGCCGCACGGTCCATCCACTCTGCCGCTCGGGCGGATGTTCAACACGAACGTGGGCGTGCGCGGGGGAGTGGCGCCCGTTCGCAACTATGTGGAGGAGCTGCTGCCCGAAGTGTGGGAGGGTCGGCTGCAGCCGGGGGCCGTGTTCGACCTCGAGCTGCCGATGGCGGATGTCGCCGAGGCGTATGCGGCGATGGACGAGCGTCGCGCGATCAAGGTGCTGCTGCGTCCGTAGGTCCGTATTCTGATCACCATGACCGAGGCGAACGCGACCCCCATCACCGCTGCGGAGCAGTCGGCGATCCTCAACGCGGAGGTCGCGCGTCTCGCCTCGCAGGGCTGGACCGTCAGCAGCGTCTCGGGCGGTCAGGGCATCGTGCAGCGCAAGAAGCGCATCGGCTGGTTCTGGAACACGATCCTCGTGCTCATCACGGCGGGCCTCTGGCTGATCGTCGTGATCATCCGCGTGGTCAACCGCAAGATCGAGACGCGCATCGTCACGGTCGACCAGTTCGGCACCGTGCGGGTGAGCTGACGTGGCCGCGGGAGACCTCGACTACCGCCTCTCGGCCGAGATCGTCGACCCGGAGTGGATGCCGGGCTGGTGCGTGATCGAGATCCCCGGCTCGCAGGAGCTGCTGGGCACGGGCAAGTCGGTGAAGGTGGAGGGCACCGTCGACGACGTGCCGTTCTCGATCGGTCTGATGCCGACCGGCCGTGGCATGCATTTCCTCAACGTGAGCGCCGCGCTGCGCAAGAAGCTCGGCAAGGGTGTGGGTGATCCGGTCGAGGTGCATCTCACCCGGCGCCTCAGCTGACACCAGTTGACACCACGCGACACCATTCGCGCTTGACGTGACACCACGATGGTGTCACCATGGTGTCATGGAGCTGGAACCCTACGTCCTCGATCTGCAGCGGCACCTCGCGGTGTCCGCCGACGCCGGCGGCGACGCCGCGCGTGAGATCGCCGACCGGCTGACGGCTCCCCTCGAAGCGGCCACCCGCCTCGTCCTGCTCGAAGCCCTGTCGGCCGCCGCCAGCGAGATCACACGAGAACTCGCCCCCGGATCGGTCGACGTGCGCCTCCGCGGACGCGACCCCGAGTTCGTGGTCACCGCGACCGAGCAGCCCGACTGGGCCGAGGTCGCATCCGCACCCGCCGCCACCGCCGCCGGCACCCCCGACGACCTCGACGACACGGCCACCTCGCGCACCACCCTGCGCCTTCCCGACCAGCTGAAGTCACGCGTCGACGAGGCGGCCGCCGCCGAAGGCGTCTCGGTGAACGCGTGGCTGGTGCGTGCCGTCGCATCCGCCCTCGAGACGCCCCGGCCGAGACAGGCCACCGCATCCGGCCGCGAGATCCGCGGAGACCAGTTCACGGGGTGGGCCCGCTAGCCCGCGCCCCCGCAGCATCCCGTAGCCCGCGCACCCCGCGGGACGATCCGTCACGCCCCGGCGTGCCCGAGAGGAGTACCGTCATGCCCGCATTCCCCACCCCGAAACCGATCCTGCTGAGCTTCGCCGTGCAGGCCGGCAATGTGGAGCTCATCGCGAGCGACCGCGACGACACCGTCGTCACGGTGCTGCCGATGAACCCCTCGAAACGCGGCGACATCGCGGCCGCCGAGGCGACCACCGTCGACGCGAGCGGCGAGCGCGTCACCGTGGTGTCACCGAAGCGCTTCAACATGATCGGTTCGACCGATTCGATCCTCGTGAGGGTCGAGCTGCCGAGCGGATCGCGCGTCGAGGGCGACTGCTCGTACGGCGCCGTCCGGGGTCGCGGCCGTCTCGGCGACGTGCGCATCAAGACCTCGTATGGCGAGCTCGCGTTCGACGACCTGGGTGCCGCGGAACTTCGCACGGGTGGCGGCGAGATCGCCGTCGGCACGGTGACCGGCGACGCCCGGTTCACCGTGAGCAATGGCACCGTGCGCGTCGACGTGATCGACGGCTCCGCGTTCGTGAAGTCGTCGAACGGCGACATCGTGATCTCGGAGATCACGGGCGAGCTGGAGGCGAGCACCTCGAGCGGCAACATCGACGTGCACTTCCCGGGAACCGTCACGGCGGTGAAGACCGCGTACGGCAAGGTGCGCATCGGCGACGCCCCATCGGGGTCGCTGCGGCTCGAGACCTCGTACGGCGAGATCGAGGTGGGCGTGCCCATCGGCACCGCCGCGTGGCTCGACGTGAGCTCCGGCCACGGATTCGTGCGCAGCGAGCTGGAAGCCGGCGACGCGCCCGCCGACACCGACCGCACCGTCGAGGTGCGCGCCCGCGCCAAGTACGGCGACATCCTCATCCGCCGCCCCATCGGGCGTCGCCCCGGCGATCGCCGTGACCGGCGTACCAAGAACCGGAAGGACACCGAATCATGAACACCGCGCCGAACACCGCATCCGCATCCACCGCATCCGCCCCCGCCATCGAGGTGCAGGGGCTGCGCATGAGCTACGGCGACAAGGTCGTGCTCGACGGGGTCGACCTGAGCGTCGACCCCGGTACCGTGTTCGCCCTGCTCGGCCCGAACGGCGCCGGGAAGACCACCATCGTGCACATCCTGTCGACGCTGCTGCGCCCGGATGCCGGGGTCGCCCGGGTGGACGGGCACGACGTGGTGCGCGAAGGCGAGAGCGTGCGCGCCGCCATTGGCCTCACCGGCCAGTTCTCGGCCGTCGACACCGTGCTGACGGGGGAGGAGAACCTGCTGCTGATGGCGAAGCTGCGGCACCTACCGCAGGCCGAGCGGCAGAGGCGCGTCGCCGACCTGCTCGACCGCTTCGACCTCGTCGGTGCGGCGAAGCAGCCGCTCGCCACCTACTCCGGCGGCATGAAGCGGCGCCTCGACCTGGCGATGACGCTCATGGGCCGGCCGCGCATCATCTTCCTCGACGAGCCGACCACCGGCCTCGATCCGCGCAGCCGCCACACCATGTGGGACATCGTGCGCGGCCTCGTGGCGGACGGGGTGACGATCTTCCTCACCACCCAGTACCTCGACGAAGCCGACGAGCTCGCCGACCGCATCGCGGTGCTCGACGGCGGCAGGATCGTCGCCACCGGAACGCCGGCCGAACTGAAGCGCCGCATCGGCGGTGGGCACGTGCGGCTCGAGCTCGCCGATCGCGCGAGCCTCGACCACGCCGCGGCAGTGCTGGCGGATGCGTCGCCCGACGCCGAACTCCTCGCCCTCGACGTGCCGAGCGACGGCACCATGGCATCCCTCCGCGACCTCTTCGACCGCCTCGACAACGCGGGCGTCGAGGTGCAGAACCTCACCATCCACACCCCCGACCTCGACGACGTGTTCTTCGCCCTCACCGGGCGCACCACCGCATCCGAGGCCCCCACGACCGAGGAGGTCGCACGATGACCGCCATCGCCTACGCCGTCAGCGACTCGTTCACGATGCTGGGGCGCAACATCACCCGAGCCATCCGGTCGGGCCTCGTCTTCTACACGATCGGCATGCCGGTGGTGATCCTGCTGCTGTTCGTCGGTGTTCTGGGCACCACCCTCGGCGCCGGGATCACCCCGGGCGGCACCCAGCAGGACTACCTCGCATTCGTCGTGCCGGGGGTGCTCGTGTTCACGATCGCCGGCCTCATGCAGCTGATCTCGATCGCCGTGTCGCAGGACATGACGGAGGGCATCATCGCCCGGTTCCGCAGTATGTCGATCTCGCGCGGCGCCGTGCACGCCGGCCACATGTGGGCGGGGGTGATGCAGGGCGCGGTCGCGCTGGTGATCGTCGTCGGCCTGTCCGTTCTCATGGGCTTCCGCCCGAACGCCGACGTCGTCGACTGGCTGCTGGTCGCGGCGCTCTTGCTCGGCATCCTCATCGCGCTGCTGTGGCTCTCGGTGGCGATCGGCACGGTCGCGAAGACCGTCGAGAGCGCCAGCAACCTGCCGATGCCGTTCCTGCTGCTGCCGTTCCTGAGCGCCGGGTTCGTGCCCGCCGACACGCTGCCCGCGTGGCTGCAGTGGTTCACCGACTACCAGCCGTTCACCCCGTGGATCGAGTCGCTGCGCGGGCTGCTGCTCGGCACCCCGATCTCGACGCTCAACGCGGTGCTCGCCGTCGTCTGGTGCGTGGTGCTGGCGGTCGCCGGATACGTGTGGTCGCGGTACCTCTACGCCCGCAAGTCGGTGCGCGGGTAGGTGCTGCGGCTCAGATCGCGCGGATTCGGTTGCCGCGGGCGTCGTGGGTGAGCTCGGCGAGACCGAGCTCTTCCAGCAGCGGCGGCAGGTACATGCCGAAGCGGCCGCGGTAGCCCTTCCGCAGGCCGTACCAACCGCCGACGGGGTTCGTGTCCGACCGGCCCCACTCCTCGACGCTCCCGGCGGGCGCAGACTTCTGCTCGTCGGCGGCGCCGAGGGGAACCCAGTCGCCCCGCTCGCGCAGCCAGGCGTGCAGGTCGTCGATCGCCGACAGGTGGTAGCTGAGCCGGGTCGACCCGACCTGGCAGACGAGCGCGGGCGGGTCGCCCGTCTCATCGCGGTACATCGTGTACGAACTCGACCCGGGCGCGGTGGTCAACTGCCACGGGTCGTCGGGGGTTCCGGCGCCGGTCATAGCCGATGGTCCCACCATCCGGGTGGACGCGGTGAGCGGATTCCGTAAGGATTCGGCGCGCAGACGCGCCCGGGTTACCATCCCTCGTGCGCATCCTCCGTCGGGTCGGCATCATCGTCGCTGCCACCCTGTCCGTTCTGCTCGTCGCCGTGTTCGGGGTCTACCTGTGGCAGGCGCCCATCCTCCTCACCGGCACCGGGTACGCCGCCCACAACGCGTGCGCTGTGACGCAGGTCGCGGGCCGTGATGACCCCGCATCCGATCTGCCCGACAACCCGCTCGTGCCGTACCTCGACGTGCGCACCTCGGGGGATGTCACCACCGGCACGCTGTTCGGATTCGCGGCCGCCCAGCAGGCGCGGTTCACCGACGGCTTCGGCTGCACGCTCGCATCCGGCGACCTGTCGCTGGGGGAGGCGACGGCGATCGACGGCGGCGCGAACCCGTTCACGGACGCGCCGGCCCCGGCTGGGGATGCCGAGCTGGATGCGGCGATCGCCCGCGCGTTCGGCGACGAGCTGTCGGCCGAAGGCGCGAAGGAGGCCCTCGGCACGCGCGGCATCGTGATCGTGAAGGACGGCGAGATCGTGGGGGAGCGCTACGCCGACGGCTTCGACGCCGCCACCCCGCAGCTCGGCTGGTCGATGTCGAAGAGCGTCGCGTCGCTGCTCACCGGCGTGCTCGCGAAGGAGGGCGTGGTGTCGCTCGACGACGACCACCTGCGCCCCGAGTGGACCGACGGCCGCGCCGACATCACCGTCGAGGACCTGCTGCGCATGCAGGCGGGCCTCGAATGGGATGAGACCTACGACCTCGGCACCCCCATCACCCGCATGCTCTACCTCGAGGGCGACATGGGTTCGTACGTGGCGAGCCTGCCCGCCGCGCACGAGCCGGGCACGTTCCAGCAGTACTCGTCGGGTTCGACGAACCTGCTGTGCTCGGTGCTCGTGGAGCGCACCGGGTTGGGCGCCGACCTGCCTCGGCAGAAGATCCTCGGGCCGCTCGGGCTCTCGTCGGCTGTCTTCGAACCGGATGCGGCGGGCACGCCCGTGTGCTCGTCGTACCTGTGGGCGACGCCCCGCGACTGGGCCGCCGTCGGCCAGTTCGCGCTGCAGAACGGTTCGTGGAACGGGGAGCAGCTGCTGCCGGAGGACTGGATGGCGAAGAGCCTGACCGTGCCCGACGTGGCCGCGTCGGACGACCCCGGGTACGGCATGGGCTGGCGCGTGAACGTGCTGCCGGACGGCACCCTGCGCTGGCCGTCGCTCCCCGACGACACCTTCTACGCATCCGGCCACGACGGCCAGAAGGTGATCGTGGTGCCGTCCGAGGGGCTCGTCGTCGTGCGGATGGGGTTCACGCCCGCCGTGGACGACGCACCCTCGGAGGTGCAGCTCGTGGCGGAGGCGATCGCGGCGCTGGGGTAGACCGACACGATCCCCGCAGTTCCGAAGGATGCCCGCTCGGTTCCGAAGGATTCCCGATCGGTTTCGAAGGATGCCGCCCCGAATCTCCCCGAAGAGGCCCGTGATCCGGGGCTGTGGTGGGGGTTCATCCTGCACAACCGATCGGGAATCCTGCATAACCGCGGGCGCGACAGAATAGGGGAATGCCCGTCCCGCACATCGGCTACGCCGCGATGCTCGAGCGTTTCCCGCCGAACGAGATCATCCAGCTCGCGCAGCGGGCCGAATCCGCGGGCTTCACGGGCGTGATGGCGGCCGACCATTTCCAGCCGTGGGTTCCGCAGCAGGGGCAGGCGAGCTTCGTGTGGAATGTGCTGTCCGCGCTCGGGCAGGTCACCTCGGGTGACCTCGGCACAGGGGTGACCGCGCCCACGTTCCGGTGGCATCCGGCGATGGTGGCCCAGGCATCCGCAACGCTCGCCGCCATGTACCCGGGCCGCCACTGGCTGGGGCTCGGCTCGGGTGAGGCCATCAACGAGCATGTGGTCGGGCAGTACTGGCCGGAGGCGCCGGAGCGCATCAACCGGATGTTCGAGGCCGTCGACATCATCAAGAAGCTGTTCGCGGCATCCCTCGCCGGGCGCGACACCCGCCACGAGGGCCAGTACTACAAGCTCGAATCGACGCGACTGTGGACGATGCCCGCGAAGGCGCCCGAGATCCTCATCGGCACCGCGGGTCCGGTCACCGCGAAGCGCGCCGGCCGCACGGTCGACGGCATCGTCGTGGATGGCGCGCCCATCGACAAGGTGGCGCCCCTGCTGCAGCGGTTCGCCGAGGGCGGCCGCGAGATCGGGCGGCGCCCCGACACCCAGACCCGCATCATCCGCCTGCACCTCAGCTGGGCGCCCACCCGCGATGAGGCGGTAGCGAATGCGCTGCGCGAGTGGCCGAACGCGGGGATGCGGTTCCCGAAATCCGACATCCGCTCGCCGTTCGAGCTGGAGCAGATCGCCCGCACGGTCCGCCCCGACGACTTCGAGGGCCGGGTGCTGATCTCCGAGGATCCCGACGTGCACCGCGCCCACATCCAGCGCTACCTCGACCTCGGTTTCGACCGGGTCTACCTGCACGACGTCTCGCGCGACCAGGCCCGTTTCATCGAGGTGTTCGGGCGCGAGGTGCTGCCGGCGCTCCGCGCCTGACGCGCGAGCTGGGGCGAACTCCGACGCATTGGCCCCCTGACCCGCACGTAGCGCTCGGACAGCCGCATCCGTCGGAGTTCGCCACAATTGACTCATGCACCCCACCGGTTTCAGCGTCTTCGCCGTGCTCGCCCTGCCCGAGTTCCGCCCGGGGGACGACGTGGCCGCAGTGATCGGGGATGCGGTGGCGGGCACCCTGCAGGACGGCGACATCCTCGCTATCACCAGCAAGATCGTGAGCAAGGCCGAGGGCCGCATGGTCGCCGCCGACGACCGTGAGGATGCGATCACCGCCGAGACGGTGCGCGTGGTCGCCAGCCGCGAACGCGCGGACGGCGGCGGCACCACCCGCATCGTCGAGAACCGCCAGGGGCTCGTGATGGCGGCAGCGGGCGTCGACGCCTCGAACGCGCCCGCCGGCCACGTGCTGCTGCTTCCGGAAGACCCGGATGCGTCCGCCCGCCGCATCGCCGAGGTGCTGCGCGACCGTCTCGGCATCCGCATCGGCGTGATCCTCACCGACACCTTCGGCCGCCCGTGGCGCGACGGCCAGACCGACCAGGCGATCGGCGCCGCCGGCATCACCGTGATCGAGAACCTCGCCGGCACGACGGATGCGAACGGCAAGACCCTCGAGGTGACTGCTCCCGCGATCGCCGATGAGCTGGCCGCAGCATCCGAGCTCGTGAAAGGCAAGGCGGGTGGGCGTCCGGTCGCCGTGATCCGCGGGCTCGGCCACCTCGTGACCGACCTCGACGCGCCCGGCGCCCGCACCCTCATCCGCCCCTCCGACAGGGACATGTTCCGCCAGGGTTCCCGCGAGGCCTACGACGAGGGTTACGCCGCCGGATTCGCCGAGGCCGAGCGTGAGGGGTCGCAGAGTGCACCCAACACGCCGTCGTAACCGCACTTTGCGGCCCCTCAGTGGGGCCGCTGGCCGAGAGTCCGCCGCAAGAGGCTGACGGATCATCGAATCGCGTGCGAGACTCTGACGATGGAACGCTTCCCCGAATCCGGGGAGGGGGTCGACATCGATGCCGACACCTCCACGGGAGCCCTGTCCACCGCCGAATTCCTGCTCGATTCCCGAGCCGTGATGGGGGCCGTCGAGACGGTCATCGACGGTAAACGCGACGCCATCGAGCTCGCCACGACCGTGCTGCTGGCTGAGGGCCACCTGCTCGTCGAGGATGTGCCGGGCGTCGGCAAGACGATGCTCGCCAGAGCGCTCGCCAAGTCGGTCGACTGCACGGTGAACCGCATCCAGTTCACCCCCGACCTGCTGCCTTCCGACATCACGGGCGTCTCGGTCTACAACCAGGTCGAGCGCGAGTTCGAGTTCAAGCCGGGCCCGATCTTCGCGAACATCGTCATCGGCGACGAGATCAACCGCGCGAGCCCGAAGACCCAGTCGGCTCTGCTGGAGTCGATGGAGGAGCACCAGGTCTCGGTCGACGGCGCCACCTACGTGCTGCCTGAACCGTTCACGGTGATCGCCACCCAGAACCCGGTCGAGATGGAGGGCACCTACGCCCTGCCTGAGGCTCAGCGCGACCGCTTCATGGCCCGCATCTCGATGGGGTACCCGGATGCGGCGAACGAGGCCGCGATGTTGCGCACCCGCGAGCAGGGCAGTCCGCTCGAGGCGCTGAAGCCTGTCGTCACGATCGACCGCCTCCGCCAGATGATCCTCACGGTTCGCGAGGTGTACGTGAGCCCGGCGGTGGAGCACTACGCGGTCGCGATCGCCGCCGCCACGCGTGTCGACCGCGAGCTGCGTCTCGGCGCGAGCCCGCGTGCGACGCTGCAGTTGGTGCGTGCGGCGAAGGCTCGCGCGGCGCTCGACGGCCGCGACTTCGTGCTGCCCGACGACATCGACACTCTCGCCGTGCCGGTGCTCGCACACCGTCTGATGGCGGCGAAGTCGTCGGGTTCGGCGTACGGCCGCGAGGCGCTCGCCGAGATCGCGGCGCGCATCGTCCAGTCCACCCCGGTGCCGCTGGGCGCTGCCGGCCCCGCCTGATCCGCGCGCTGCCTCCCGTGACCGACCCGGCCTCGTCGCTCAAACGAACCCGCAGGGTGCGCCTGACGGCGCGCGGCTGGGTGACGCTCGTGGTCGGTGCGGCGTGCCTGGTGATCTCCTACCCGGTGGGCCGGGAGGAGCTGGTCGTGGTGGGCGCTTTCGCGTTGCTGCTCTCGCTCGGCGGGTTGCTGGTGGGGCGCCTGCGCCGCCCGAAGCTCGACGTGATCCGGTTGTTCTCGCCTCCCGTGGTGGCGGCGGGTTCGGTGGCGCATGTCGCGCTTCGTCTGCACAACGCGGGCTCGGTCACCACCCCGGCGCTGCTGTGGAACGACGCGATCCCGTGGCGTGAGGCTCAGGCGCCGCAGCTGCTGCCGCCCATCCGCATCGGTTCGGTCGCGCGTCGTACGGCGGCGATCGACTACGAGGTGCACCCGCCGAGGCGGGGTCTGTTCCCGATCGGCCCGCTCGTGGTGGAGTATTCCGACCCGTTCGGCATGGTGCGCTCGCTCACGGCCGTGGGCAGTGCAGACCGTCTCACGGTGGTGCCGGCCGTCGTCGATCTTCCGGATGGCGGCCCCGTGCTGATCGACGGTGACGGCACCGCCCAGCTGGTGCAGCGTCGCGCGGTCGGCAACGACGACGACCTCTCGACCCGCGAGTACCGCTGGGGCGATGCGCTGCGTCGGGTCCACTGGCGTGCGTCGGCTCGTCACGGCGAGTTGATGGTGCGTCAGGAGGAGCATCGCAGCCACCCCGATGCCCGCATCATCGTCGACACGCGGCTCGCGGGGTATCCGGATGCCGAGGCCGATGAGGTGGGCTGGCCGCCGTCGCCGCACAGCGAGGCGTTCGAGTGGGCGGTGCGGATGCTCGCCTCGCTCGCGGTGCACCTCGACTCGACCGGTTTCCGGGTCGACATCCTCGAGTCGGCCGCGCCGCAGGTGGAGCCCATCGGCGAGCGCTGGGAGGGTGGGCAGCGCATCGAGTCATTCCTCACGAGCCTCGCGGCGCTGCGGCTGCTGGATCGCCGCCGCGAGGGCGCCCTGCCGACAGCCGGTGCGGATGCGACGGGCCCCACGTTCGCGGTCCTCGCCGAGCCGGATGACGAGGTCGTCGACTGGGTGCTGCGTCAGCGTCGCCCGGGTCAGGCGGGCGCCGTGTTCGTGGTCGGCATGCGGCCGGAGGCGCGCGAACGCTTCGTCGACTCGGGGTGGATGTGCATCGACGTGCGCCCCGGTGACGACGTGGCGGATGCGTGGCGTTCGTCGTCGACGGAGGCGGGGTACATCCGTGGCGCTCACTGACGTCAGGCGGCCGCAACGGCCGCAACCGCAGGCGACGCGGGGACCTGCGCGGGCGGGCTCGGCCCCGACGCGTCGCCCGTCGGGCGCGCACTGGGCGCGCGCCGCGGTCGCCTTCGCGGCGCTCGTCAGCGCCCTGGCGGGCCTGCACGTGCTGCTGCAGGGCGTGTCGTGGTGGATCGTCGGCGCCGGGTATGCGGCCGCTGTGCTGCTCGTCGCCACGGCGGCGCGCAGCCTCATGCGCTCGGCCGTCTGGCCGCCCGTGATCTCCTTCGTCGCCGGGGTGATGCTGGTGACCTTGGGCTACGCGCCGGGCACGGCCATCCTGGGGGTGATCCCCACCTTCGACACGCTGCCGCAGCTGCAGGCGATCGTCGACTCGGGCGTCACGTCGATCGTCGAGCAGCGCGTGCCCGCAACGCCCGAGCTCGGCATCGTGATGCTGCTGGCCATGTTGATGGTGTTCTGCGCGTGGGTGGCCGACATCTGTCTCGCGGTGCGGCATCCCGCGGTGCTCGCCGTGCCGCTGGGCGTCATCCTGCTCATCCCGATGGTGGTGCGTCCGGGGCTCTCCGACGCGTTCTGGTTCCTCGTGACGGCGGCCCTCTACCTGGTGATCCTGCGGATGGGGCGACGCCCCGACAGCCGCCGCGTGATCCTCGTGGTGGGAACGAGCGTGCTGCTCGGTTCGCTGCTGGTGCCGTACGCGCTGCCCGACATCCGCGAGGAGCAGGATTCGCTGACGGCCGGCATCCGCACCGGCGTGAACCCGCTGATCACGCTCGGCGACGATCTGCGCCGCGGCGATCCGGTGCTCGCGCTCACCTACACGAGCACCTCGCAGGATCCGGTGTACCTGCGGCTCACCACCCTGCAGAACTTCACGGGCGAGATCTGGGGTCCCGACATCAGCGACCTCGGCGAGGGCGGCGATCTGTCCGACTTCCCCGATCCTGCGGGGCTCGCGCCCGACGTCACGGCCAACGAGGTGCTGGCGCAGGTGAAGGTGTCCGAGGTGCGCAGCCGTTGGCTTCCCGTGCCGTACCCGGCCACGCGCATCGAGGGAATCGTGGGTTCCTGGTACTGGGATGCCGACGGCTTCACGGTGCGCAGCACCGAGTCGAGCGCGCGGGGGCAGCAGTACACGGTCGGCTTCCTCGACGTGCAGCCGACGCTCGCGCAGCTCTCGGGGGCGCAGACGGCGGCCCTGCAGAACGAGGTGAGCGCGCGATCCCTCGAGCTGCCCGAGGCGGTGCCCGAGATCATCACGCAGACGGCGCTCGACGTCGCCGAGGGCGTCGACGGCCCGTACGATCAGGCGCTCGCCCTCCAGTCGTACCTGCGTGCCGCCCCGTTCGCGTACTCGGAGGACGCCCCCGTGGCCGACGGTTTCGACGGCACCGGGCTCGACGCGTTGGCGGTGTTCCTGCAGGAGAAGGTCGGCTACTGCGTGCACTACGCCTCCGCGATGGCGGTGATGGCGCGCACCCTCGGCATCCCGTCGCGGATCGCCGTCGGCTTCCAGCCGGGCGCCCGCCAGCTGGTCGATGGCCGCTCCGTGTTCACGGTCAGCTCGGACGACCTGCACGCGTGGCCGGAGCTGTACTTCGAGGGGGTCGGCTGGTTGCGGTTCGAGCCGACGCCGGGTCGCGGCTCGGTGCCGAGCTACGGTTCGCAGCTCGTCGACGACCCGAACACCCCGCAGGACGAGAGCATGCCCACCGCGGCCCCCACCTCGACGGCGACGCCGGGCGCGCGCCCCGACCTGCAGGATGTGGGCCAGGGGCCGACCGGTTCGGCCGACCAGCAGAGCCCGGCCTTCGCGATCGCCTTGGCGGTGCTCGCGGGCGTCGTGCTGCTCTTCGCGCTGCCTGGAGTGTTCCGCGCGGTGGTGCGACGCAGGCGGGTACGGCGGATGCTGCACGGGCCCGATCCTGCGGCTGCCGCGTGGGAGGAGCTGCGCGACACTGCCCGCGACTACGGGTGGTCCGCCCCCGACTCGGAGACGCCGCGCGCGTTCGCCGCCCGGCTGCAGCCGATGCTCGGCGATGACATGGCAGCGCTCGGCGTGCTGCGCAGCAGCGTCGAGGTGTCGGCGTTCGGCCGTCCGGATGCGGCGGCCATCTCTGCGGCGGAGCTCACGGCCGTGCGGCGCGCGATCGCCCGCTCACAGGGTTGGCGCACGCGGCTGCGGGTGCTCCTGCTGCCGCCGTCGCTGCTGGCGCGCTGGCGACCCGACGCGGAGTGATCAGAGCCGGTCGACGGCGAGCAGCGGCCGCCCGGTGAGCGGGTTGCGGGTCCACTGCGCCGCCACCCCGAACACGTCGCGGATCAGTTCGGGGGTGAGGGTCGCTTCGGTGGGTCCGGTCGCCGCGACCCGGCCGTCGGAGAGCACGACCACGGCATCCGCCTGGGCGGCGGCGATGCTCAGGTCGTGCACGGCGGCGATCACCGTCACCCCGGCGGCGGTGACGCGGGTCACGAGGTCGACGACGTCGAGTTGGGCGGCGAGGTCGAGGTGGTTGGTGGGTTCGTCGAGCAGCAGCACCTGCGGCTGCTGAGCGAGGGCGCGGGCGAGCAGCACCCGCTGCCGCTCGCCGCCGGAGAGCGTGGTGACGTCGCGGTCGGCGAACGCGGTGGCGCCTGCGCGTTCGAGCGCGTCGTCGACGATCCGGTCGGCGTCGGGGTCGCCTCCGCCGATGATCGACTCGTGCGGGCTGCGGCCGAGGCGCGCCACATCGCGCCCGGTGAAGGGCAGCTCGGTGGACGCGTCCTGTTCGACGAGCGCGAGGATGCGGGCGCGGGCGCGCCGGGGGAGGGCGAGCAGGTCGTGGCCGTCGAGCAGCACGATCCCGGATGCGGCGTGCTGGATGCCGGCGATCGCCCGCAGCAGGGTGGACTTCCCGGCCCCGTTGGGCCCCACGAGCGCGGTGAAGCGGCCGACCGGCGCATCGAATCCGACGTCGTCGACGAGGGTGCGCCCGCCCGCGCGCACGGTGATCGAGCGGATCTCGGCGTGCTCCTCGGGGGCGGTCATGCGATCCTCCGTCGGCGCAGCAGGAGCACGGCGAACACGGGCGCCCCGATGAGTGCGGTCACGATGCCGACAGGCAGCTCTCGCGGGTCGAACGCGGTGCGGGCGAGGGTGTCGGCCCACACCAGGAAGATGCCGCCGGCGAGCGCCGACAGGGGCAGGAGGGCGCGGTTGCCTGGCCCGATCAGCAGGCGGATGGCGTGCGGCACGACGAGCCCGATGAAGCCGATCGCGCCCGACACCGACACCATCGCGCCGGTGAGCAGCGCGGTGGCGGCCAACAGCAGCCACCGGCTGCTCTGCACCGAGATGCCGAGGCCGGCGGCGGTGGTGTCGCCGAAGGCGAATCCGTCGAGCAGCCGTCCGGTGAACAGCAGCGGGACACCGACGACGATGAGCGCGATGCCGGAGATCGCGACCGCCGGCCAGCGGGCGCCCGCGAGCGAGCCGAGCAGCCAGTTGAGCACGTCGCGGTAGGAGTCGCCCTGCGCGGTCCAGAAGATGACGAAGCTGGTGAGCGCGCCCGCGAGCGACGACACGGCGACGCCCGCCAGAACGGTTCGGGCGGGTGTCGCCGATCCGCCGGCACGCGCGAGGGCGAGGGTGCCGACGAGCGCGAGCAGGGCGCCCGCGAACGCGGCGATCGGCAGCGCGAGTCCCACCCCGAGCAGCAGCACGGAGACGGCGCCGAGCGATGCACCGGAGGACAGCCCCAGCAGGTACGGGTCGGCGAGCTGATTGCGGATGATCGACTGCATGATCGCGCCGGAGATCGCGAGCCCCGCCCCGACCGCCGCAGCCGTGATCACCCGCGGCAGCCGCAGCTCCCACACGATCGCGTCGTGCAGCAGGTCGGGCGGCGTCACCGGCGCGCCGAGGTGCCACAGGATGCTCGAGACGACGTCATCGAGCGGAACCGACGCGGATCCGATGGTCACCGCGGCGAGCACAGACACGACGAGGGCGATCGTCAGCCCGGCTGCGGCGATCCAACGGCGGGGTGTCACGGCAGGTCGAGCTCCGCGAGCTGGGCGGCGACGGATGCGGCGGCCTCCGCCGTGCGCACACCGGCCTCACCCGCGGGGAACGGCACCGTGATGTAGCGGTGGTTCTTCACGGCGCTGAGGGCCGCGGTCGCCGGATTCGCCTCGAGGATCGCGATCTTGCTGTCCGCGGTGTTCCACGCGGCGTCGACGAGCACGATCACATCCGGGTCGTCGGCGACGATCGCCTCCCAGCCGAGCGAGGTCCAGGTCTGGTCGAGGCCGGCCGCGACATTGGTGAGGCCTGCCGTCTCCAGCACGAGCTGGGGTGCTCCGAGCCCTGCGCCCACGTAGGGGATGTCGTCGCCGGAGGAGTACCAGAGCGCGGTGAGACCGCGGGTGTCGGCGTCGATGCCCGCAAGCAGTTCGGTCTGGGCGTCGACGAGCGGCTCGGCGTCGACCCGGAAGATGGCGCCGGCCTCTCGGATCTCGGCGAAGATCTCGTCGAAGGTGAGCTTCGGCAGCGGGCCGGTGCTGCGGCAGGCCGCCGGCTGCGTGTAGGTGGCGATGCCGAGCGAGGCGAGCTCGTCGCGGGTGCCGGCGGCGTCGGCGCTGAAGGCCGACTCCCACCCGGAGTAAACGAGGTCGGGCTCGAGTTCGAGGATGGATTCCTCGTTCGGCATGAAGTCGGAGATGCTCGTGAGCCCGGCCGCCGCATCCGCCCACTCCTCGGGCACGGGACCGTCGGTGAACGCGGTGCCGACGATGCGGTCGCCCACGCCGAGGGCGAGCATCATCTCGACCGAGGTGGACTTGATGGCCACCACCCGCTCCGGGGCGGCGTCGAAGGTGACGGTGGTGTCGCAGTTCTCGACGGTGACGGCCGAATCGCTCGACGGCGGGGTGGCGGGTGCCGGCGTGGCGGCACAGCCGACGAGAAGCAGCAGGGGGACGAGTGCGAGGGGCGCGAAACGCGATGCCATGAGGGTCTCCGGGTACGGGTGATGAACAGGAGCCGACCTCATGGCGGGTGCGGCGCGGGGCGGGCCAGATCGGGCCCGGATGCGTTCACTCTATCGAAGCGGACGGCGCGCCACCCGCATCCGCATCCGTTTCGGACCACCGCGGCCGATTCGCCGACCGCGGACGGCCGAAACCCCCGCGCAGCAGAGAATGGGATGGTGCGCACACCACCCGACCCGCCGTGGACCCTCGTCGTGCCGGTGAAGCCGGCGCACATCGGCAAGTCGCGGCTCGGCGCTGCGGTCGAGATCGTGCGTGCCATCGCGCTCGACACGATCGCCGCCGCCGCCGGGGCGTCGCGGGTCGGCCGGGTGATCGTCGTCACGGGCGACGCCGAGCTGGCTGCGGCTCTCGCGGATGCCGGGGTCGCGATCGAGATCGTCGACGACGACCCGCCGCGCGGGCTCGCCGGAGCCATCCGGGCCGGCCTCGACCGCGCCGACCCGTCGCATCCGAGGGCCGTGCTGCTCGGCGACCTGCCGGCCCTCGCCCCGCACGAACTCGACGACGCGCTCGCTGCGGCGGGGTCGCATCCGCGCTCCTTCGTTCCGGATGCGGAGGGCGCCGGGAGCTCGCTCGTCACCGCGCTCGGCGGGGTGGCGCTGCGGGAGGCGTTCGGCGCCGATTCGGCTGCGCGCCACCGAGCCATGGGGCTCGCCGAGCTGCCGGTGCCGCCGGAGTCGGGTCTGCGCCGCGACGTCGACACCCCGGACCAGCTGCGCGCCGTCGCCTCCCGCGGGATCGGGCGCTTCACGCGTGCCGCGCTCGCGTCAGCGGCGCACGTCCGCGGCGAGTGACAGCACCTCGCTGGCGAGGGCGGCGCTCGTCGCGGGGTCGCGCAGCCACAGCGGCACGGCCCGCGCGGTGACACCCGCGGCTTCGATACCCGGCACGAGGCCCGCGTCGACCGTGTCGACGAGCCACCCGTCGAGCAGGCCACCGCCCGCGCGCGAGCCGTAGTGCAGGGCGACCGCATCCGCCGCCGTCTCCACACCGATCGTGGTGAGACACGCATCCGCCATGCCGCGCACGACCGCGCCGCCGATGATCGGCGACACCCCGACGACCGGCGCGGCGGTGTCGCGGATCGCGCCGGCGATGCCCGGGATGCCGAGGATGGTGCCGATCGACACCACCGGATTCGAGGGGCCGATCACGAGCACATCGGCGTCGCGGATGGCGTCGAGCACACCGGCGGCGGGCGCCGCGCCCTCGGCCCCACGCTGCTCGAATCGCAGCGCCGGGATGCCGGAGCGGTGCTTCACCCACCACTCCTGGAAGTGCATCGACCGGATGCCGGTGGCCGGGTCGTCGACCTCCACCCACGTCTCCACGTCGTCGTCGGTCGACGGGAGCAGGCGCGCGCCGATCGGCCAACGGCTCGTCAGCCGGGTCACGACCTCGCTGAGGGGCACGCCCTCGCGCAGCCACGAGGTGCGCGCGATGTGGGCGCCGAGGTCGAGGTCGCCGAGGGTGAACCACGGCCAGCCCACGCCCCACGCGGTCAGCTCCGCCGAGACGCGCTCCGTCTCACCCGCTCGGCCCCATCCGCGGACCGTGTCGTTGACCCCGGCGAGCATGTACATGATCGTGTCGAGGTCGGGTGTGACGCGAAGCCCAGCCACCCAGGCGTCGTCGCCCGTGTTCACGATCGCGGTGATCTCGTGGTCGCCGGGCTCGGCGGCCAGCAGCCCCCGGAGCCCGAGCAGGAATCGCGCGCCGCCGACACCGCCGGCAAGTACCGTCACCTTCACGTCGGGCAGCCTAGGCGGCTGGGCCCGCTCACCGCTCGCGCGGCCGCTTGGAGGGAGATCGAGCCGGTCGGACCCGGTTGCAACCGGGTCTGGTCGTAGCTAGCTGGAGCTAGGTACGAGACTCCAGGAACTAGGCCCGCTGCGCCACCGCCAACGCCGCGCCCACCGTCTCGATCTCGTCGCGCAGCATCCCCACGGTGACGCGGATGTGCGGGTCCTGCGTCTCGCCGAGCTGGAACGGCGCACCGCCCGCCACCCGGATGCCGACCGCGGCGAGCTGCACGATCGCCGAGCGCTCGTCGGCCACCCGCAGCCACACGTTGATGCCGTCGCCGCCCGCCAGCCAGCCGCCCGCATCCCGCACCGCCGCCGCCAGGGCGACCTGTCGGGCGGAGTAGGCGACCTGCGCCTCCGCGATCTGGGCGGTGGAGGTCGGATCGGTGAGCAGCTCGTGCAGGATCGCCTGCATCATGCGGGAGGTCCAGCCGGGCCCGAGCAGACGCCGCGCGACCACGCGATCCACCAACGGCCGCGGCCCGCCGATGGCGCCGATGCGCAGGTCGGGTCCGTGCGATTTCGAGAACGAGCGCACGTGCAGCACCCGTTCGGGCAGCCAGGTGGCGAGCGTCACGTCGGGGGAGGAGCTGATGGCGCCCGAGTGGTCGTCTTCGATCACGATCGCGTCCTGCGCCGTACGGCTGCGGTCGAGGATGCCGGCGAGCTGTTCGGCGCGTGCGGGCGTCATCGAGATCCCGGTGGGGTTGTGGGCGCGGGGCTGCATGAGCACGATCGCCGGGGACGACCCCAGGGCGGCGGAGAACGCCTCCGGCCGCATTCCTTCGGCATCCAGTTCGACGCCCACGGGCTCGAGTCCGTAGTGGTCGAGCAGGTCGATGAACGGCGGGAAGGTGGGGTTCTCGACCACGACGCGGTCGCCGAAACGCACGAGGGCGGCGAGCGCCCGATCGATGGCATCCAGGGCGCCGTTGAGCACCGTGATCGATTCGACGGGGGCCGGCCAGGTGTCGCGCAGCAGGTCGTGCAGCTCGGGGATGTCGGGCTTGGCCTGGTAGCTGGTGGTGTCGGCTCGGGCGCCGACCCGCGCCAGGGCGGGCCCCAAGGACGGCAGCAGTTCGGGGTCTGGCGTACCGCGAGAGAGGTCGAGGCGCGCGTCGAGCTGCCCGTCGAGTCCGCGGTAGCGACGCGGCAGCCATTCGCGGGGTTCCGCCCGCACGAAGCTGCCGGATCGTCCGCGCGAGGTGATGAGTCCCGCCGAGTTGAGGGTCTGCCAGGCGTGCGACACGGTGGCGGGTGAGACGCCCAGGTCGGATGCCAGCTCGCGCACGGTGGGCAGGCGGTCTCCGGGGGCGAGGTCTCCTGTCGTGATGAGACGCGCGATCCCGGTGGCGATCCCGTGGGGGGAGCGCTCTTCTATGGAAAGGGCTACCGACTTCACTCAAACCGCCGTAGTTTTACGCCTACGTCACAGTGCGTAACGTCAGAGAAATGTTTACGGCACAGGATAACAAAAAGCAACAACGAGGGAGCCACCATGACCGTCGTCCGAGCCGCCATCAGCCAGACCACCTGGACAGGCGACAAGGAATCCATGCTCGACAAGCACGAAGGGTTCATCCGTGACGCGGCCAAGGACGGCGCGCAGGTCATGTGCTTCCAGGAGCTGTTCTACGGCCCGTACTTCGGGATCACGCAGGACAAGAAGTACTACCGCTACGCGGAGCCGGCCGACGGCCCGATCGTGCAGCGATTCGCCTCCATCGCGAAGGAGCTCGGCGTCGTGACCGTGCTTCCGATCTACGAGGAGGAGCAGACGGGCGTCTACTACAACACGACCGTCGTGGTGGATGCCGACGGCTCGATCCTCGGCAAGTACCGCAAGATCCACATCCCGCACGTGGAGAAGTTCTGGGAGAAGTTCTACTTCCGTCCCGGAAACCTCGGCTACCCGGTGTTCGACACCGCGGTCGGCAAGGTCGGCACCTACATCTGCTACGACCGGCACTTCCCGGAGGGCTGGCGCGAGTACGGCCTGCGCGGCGCGCACATCGTGTTCAACCCGAACGCCACGAAGCCCGGCCTCTCGAACCGGCTCTGGGAGGTGGAGGGCCCCGCGGCGGCCGTCGCGAACGGCTACTTCGTGCTGCAGCCCAACCGCGTGGGACTCGAAGACAACGAGTACGGCGCAGAGGCCGTCAACTTCTACGGCACGAGCAACGTGATCGACCCCCGTGGCAACTTCGTCGGAGAACGCGGATCGGGCGAGCACGAGGAGCTGCTGGTGCGCGACCTGAACATGGACATGGTGCAGGAGATGCGCGACGACTGGCAGTTCTACCGCGACCGTCGCCCCGAGACCTACACCGAGATCGCGAAGCCGTAAGGGGGAGCCACCATGGCGACAACTCTCATCAAGGGCGGCACCGTCGTGTCGGCCACGGGACGCGGCGAGGCGGATGTGCTGGTCGACGGCGACAAGATCGTCGCCCTGCTGGCACCCGGGTCGCAGCTGCTCGGCACCGATCTGACGCAGGGCGTCGACACGGTCGTCGACGCGTCGGGCAAGTACGTGATCCCAGGCGGCATCGACGCGCACACGCACATGGAGCTGCCCTTCGGCGGCACCGCCGCATCCGACACCTTCGAGACCGGCACGCGGGCAGCCGCCCACGGCGGCACGACGATGATCATCGACTTCGCCGTGCAGACGTACGGCACGAAGGTGATGGACGGCCTCGCCACCTGGCACCAGAAGGCGGCGGGCAACTGCGCCATCGACTACGGCTTCCACCAGATCATCGGGGGAGTCGACGCCGACTCGCTCGCCGTGATGCCGACCCTCATCGACGAGGGCATCACGAGCTTCAAGCTGTTCATGGCCTACCCGGGCGTCTTCTACTCGGACGACGCGCAGATCCTGAAGGCGATGCAGGTGTCGGCCGACACCGGCATGCTCACGATGATGCACGCCGAGAACGGTCCCGTCATCGACGTGCTCGCGGCGCAGCTCGCGGAGGCCGGCAAGACCGACCCGTACTTCCACGGCATCGCCCGCGCCTGGGAGATGGAGGAGGAGGCAACGCACCGCGCCATCATGATCGCGAAGCTCACCGGCGCCCCCCTCTACGTGGTGCACGTGTCGGCGAAGCAGGCCGTGGAGCAGCTCGCCGCTGCACGCGACCGCGGCCAGAACGTCTTCGGGGAGACCTGCCCCCAGTACCTCTACCTCTCGCTGGAGGAGCAGCTGGGTGCGTCGAGCCCCGAGTGGGGCGCGTTCGAGGGCGCGAAGTGGGTGTGCTCCACGCCGCTGCGCTCTCGGGAGGAAGGCCACCAGCACTCCATGTGGCAGGCTCTCCGAACCAACGACCTGCAGATGGTCTCCACCGACCACTGCCCGTTCTGCATGAAGGGCCAGAAGGAGCTGGGGCTCGGCGACTTCCGCAAGATCCCGAACGGGATCGGCTCGGTCGAGCACCGCATGGACCTCATGTACCAGGGCGTCGTCACCGGCGAGCTGACCCTCGAGCGCTGGGTGGAGCTCACGAGCACCACCCCGGCGCGCATGTTCGGCCTCTACGGGCAGAAGGGCGTCATCCAGCCCGGGGCGGATGCCGACATCGTCGTGTACGACCCGAACGGTCACACGAAGATCAGCGCCGAGACCCACCACATGAACATGGACCACTCCGCGTGGGAGGGATTCGAGGTCGACGGCAAGGTCGACACGGTCATCTCGCGCGGCAAGGTCATCGTCGAGAACGACCGGTACCTCGGCGCCAAGGGCGACGGCCGCTACGTCAAGCGCGGCCTCTCGCAGTACCTGATCTGAGAGGCGCAGATGGACTTCGGAGCAGTCATCCAGACCAACCCGCCGGCGTCTCGCACGGTGCATCTCGCGAAGCTCGCGGAGCAGTACGGGTTCAGCCACGTGTGGACGTTCGATTCGCACATCCTGTGGCAGGAGCCGTACGTCATCTACAGCCAGATCCTGGCCGAGACCCGCAAGGTGAAGGTGGGCCCGTTCGTCACGAACCCGGCCACCCGCGACTGGACGGTCACCGCATCCACGTTCGCGACGCTCAACGAGATGTACGGCAACCGCACGGTCGTCGGTATCGGCCGCGGCGATTCGGCGGTGCGCGTCACCAACGGCAAGCCCACGACGCTCAAGGAGCTGCGCGAGTCGATCCACGTGATCCGCGAGCTCGGCAACAGCCGGGAGGTGGAGTACAACGGCTCGACGCTGCGCTTCCCGTGGTCGGAGGGCTCCGAGCTCGAGGTGTGGGTGGCCGCGTACGGCCCGCTGGCGCTGAAGCTCACCGGCGAGGTGGGGGATGGCTTCATCCTGCAGTTGGCGGATGTCGACATCGCCAAGTGGATGATCAAGACGGTGCGGGATGCGGCCGAGGCCGCCGGCCGCGACCCCGACTCGATCACGTTCTGCGTGGCGGCGCCGTTCTACATCACCGACGGCAGCGACGAGGGCCTCGTGCACGCGCGCAACCAGTCCCGCTGGTTCGGCGGCATGGTGGGCAACCACGTGGCCGACATCGTCGCCAAGTACGGCGCGAGCGGGGCCGTGCCGAAGGCGCTCACCGACTACATCGAGAAGCGCACCGGCTACGACTACAACACCCACGGCAAGGCCGACAACGACCACGTCGACTTCGTGCCGGATGAGATCGTCGACCGGTTCTGCCTGCTCGGCACCGCAGACGACCACATCGCGAAGCTCGAGGAGCTGAAGTCGATCGGCGTGCACCAGTTCGCGGGCTACCTGCAGCACGACAACAAGGAGGAGACCCTCCGCGTGTACGGCGAGACGGTCATCCCGGCCCTCCGCGACCAGGTGGCGGCCAAGTCGTGACGTCGATCGAGCCCGGAACCGCCGTGCGGCGGCAGGCTCGGAGCGCGCGCGGCTGGATCACCGCCGGCTGGGGTGTGCTCGGCGTGCTCGTCGTGCTGCTGCTGTGGGAGGCCTACAAGTTCCTCGGCCCCGCCGAGGGCGTGACCATCGGGGCGGTCGACGGCGAGTCGGGGTCGGGCGTCATGATCCTGCCGCGCACCCACGACCGCGCGATGCCGCACATCTGGGACATGGTGGGGCGCCTGTTCGAGCCGACGAGCGGCGGCTCGACACCGCCGCTGTTCGTGTCGGTGATCTCCGCCGCGCTCGTGACGCTCGGCATCGCCGCAGTCGGCTGGCTGATCGGGGTGCTCGTCGGCGGGCTGCTTGGCCTGCTCATGCAGCGGTGGAAGCTCGTCGAGTGGGGCCTGCTGCCCTGGATCGTGCTCAGCCAGATCATCCCGCTCATCGCCTTCGCACCGGTGGTGAACGCGATCGGCAACCAGATCGACCGCTCGGGCACCCCGTGGCCGCAGTGGCTCTCGGTGGCCGTCATCGCCTCGTACCTGGCGTTCTTCCCCGTCGCGATCGGCGTGCTGAAGGGGCTTGAGGCGCCCGACCGCATCCACCTCGACCTGATGCGCAGCTACGCGGCCGGCTACTGGCCGACGCTGCGGAGCCTCAGGCTGCCGGCATCCGTGCCGTACCTGCTGCCGGCGCTACGGCTCGCCGCCGCCAACGCGGTGCTCGGCGCGGTCGTGGCCGAGGTGTCGATCGGCATGCGCGGCGGCATCGGCCGGATGCTGATCCAGCTCGCCGGTCAGGCATCGAGCGACCCGGCAGCCCCCTGGGGCCCGACGTTCGGCTCCATCGTGCTCGGACTCATCGCCGCGGGATCCGTGGCCATCATCGGACTCACGCTCAGCAGATACCGCAGAGGAGAGGCGACGGCATGACCACCGCCACCACCCCCATCCCCGTAACCGACCTCGCCGTCAAGGCGTCGGGTGTCGGCAAGATCTTCCCCACCAAGGCGGGCGAGGTCACCGCGCTCACCGACGTCGAGCTCGAGGTGGCGGCCGGCGAGTTCGTCTCGCTCATCGGGCCGTCCGGATGCGGCAAGTCGACCCTGCTGCGCCTCATCGCGGATCTCGACCAGGCCACCTCCGGCGAGCTCACCATCTTCGGCAAGCCCGCACGCAGAGCGCGCATCGACCAGGACTACGGCATCGCCTTCCAGCAGTCGGGTCTGCTGCCGTGGCGCACGGTGGGCGACAACATCGCACTGCCGCTGGAACTGCACAGGGTCGGCAAGGCGGCCCGCGCCGCCCGCGTCGCCGAGCTCACCGAGTTGGTCGGCCTCACCGAGTTCGCCGACCGCTACCCGGACCAGCTCTCCGGCGGCATGCAGCAGCGGGTCGCCATCGCACGCTCGCTCGCGGCCCGCCCGAAGCTGCTCCTCATGGATGAGCCGTTCGGCGCCCTCGACGAGATGACCCGCGAATACCTGCAGGGCGAGCTCACCCGCATCGCCGCCGAGACGGGCGCCGCGGTCGTGTTCGTCACCCACTCGATCCCCGAGGCCGTCTTCCTCTCCGATCGCGTCGTCGTGATGAGTCCGCGGCCCGGCCGCATCACGGATGTCATCGTCACCGAGCTGGGAGACGTGCGCGACGAGAGCCTGCGTGAGACCCCCGCCTACTTCGAGAAGGTCACAGCCGTGCGTGAGGCGCTGCACGGAACCAAGGTCGAGCGGGCGAACGAGCGATGACGTCGACGCTTCCGGGATGGGTGAGGTTCGCGGCGCCGATCGGCGTCGGCCTCCTCATCGTCGTCGCCTGGACCCTCTACGTCGAGTTCGGCGACGCCCCCCGGATGCTGCCCAGCCCCGCCGCGATCGGCAACGAGTTCGTGCTGCGCTGGGACATCATCTGGGACGACATGCTCATCACGGGCACGAACGCGCTCATCGGCCTCACCGTCGGGTCGGTGCTCGCCGTGATCTTCGCGGGACTCGCCGCCGCGGCGCGGCCGATCGACGGCATGCTGGCCCCGCTCGTGGCGATGCTCGCCGTCGTGCCGATCGTGGCGATCACGCCCATCCTGAACACCATGTTCGGGGCGTCGAGCCAGTTCGGCAGGCAGGCGGTCGCCACGATCGCGGCCTTCATCCCCGTGTTCGTGAACGTGCTGCGCGGCCTGCGGCAGACGCGGCCCGTGCACCGCGACCTGCTGCGTGCATCCGCCGCGACCGGTTCGCAGACGTTCCGCTTCCTGACGCTGCCGACGGCCCTCCCGTACCTGATGACGGGCCTCAGGATCGCGAGCTCGCTCGCCGTCATCGCGGCCCTCGTCGCCGAGTACTTCGGCGGCCCATCCGACGGCATCGGCACCTCGATCGCGACGTACGCGAAATCGGGTCGCGCGGCGCTCGCCTGGGCGTATGTCGTCGGAGGCATCCTCATCGGCCTCGCATTCTTCCTCGTCACCTCGCTGCTCGAGCGGCTGGTGGCGAGGCGGTCGCCGGTCTGACCGGCATCACCCGCACCACCCTGCACCACCCCTGCACCACCTGACACACAAGGAAAGGGAACAGCATGAGAAACAGCATCAGGCGCGGCCTCGCGATCACCGCGGCCGCGACCGTCGCGGCTCTCGCACTCGCCGCGTGCTCCAGCGGCTCCGACGGAGGCGACTCCAGCGGCGGCGACTTCGAACCGCTCACCGACATCAAGCTGCAGCTGCAGTGGCTGCCGCAGGCGCAGTTCGCGGGCTACTACGTGGCGCTCGAGAAGGGCTACTTCGAGGAGGAGGGCTTCGACAACGTCGAGATCGTCCCCTCCGGCGGCGACATCGTTCCGCAGGACGCGCTGGTCGCGGGCGACGTCGACTTCGCCGTCGCGTGGGTTCCGAAGGTGCTCGGCACCCTCGAGGCCTCCGGCGTCGAGCTCACCAACATCGCGCAGGTGTTCCAGAAGTCGGGCACCACGCAGGTGTCGTGGAAGGGCGACGGCATCACCTCGGTCGCCGACTTCGAGGGCAAGCGCATCGGCTCGTGGGGCTTCGGCAACGAGTGGGAGATCTTCGCCGCCATGGCGGCCGACGGCCTCGACTCGACGGGCGTCTCCATCACGACGCAGGACTTCTCCATGAACGCCCTGCTCGACGGTGACGTCGACGCCGCCCAGGCGATGACCTACAACGAGCTCGCGCAGGTGCTCGAAACGGTCAACCCGGCCACCGGTGAGCTGTACACGATGGACGACCTCGACGTCATCTACTACGAAGACACCGAGGGTGCCATGCTGCAGGACGCCCTCTGGGCCGACACCGCCCGCCTCGCCGACGACCCGGCGTACGCGGATGCCGCGGTGCGGTTCCTGAAGGCCGTCACCAAGGGCTGGATCTACGCCCGCGACAACCCCGAGGAGTCGGCCGACATCGTCTTCACGGCTGCCACCAGCCCGGGTGTCGACGCGTTCCCGGTGGGCCCCACCCACCAGTTGTGGCAGATGAATGAGGTCAACAAGCTCATCTGGGCCGGTGGAGCGTTCGGTCTCATCGACCAGGCCGCCTGGGACAAGACGGTCGCGGGTGCGCTCTCGGCCAAGAACCAGGACGGCCTCGAGCTCATCACCACGGAGCCTGCGGAGTCCGCGTTCTCGAACGAGTACATCCAGAAGGCGCTCGACGAGCTGAAGGCCGACGGCGTGGTCGTCGACGGGGAGTACACCCCCATCGACGTCGTGCTCACCGAGGGCGGCCAGTAGCATCCCCTGGTCGGGCGGCCTGCCTCTCGCGGGCCGCCCGACCTGCACCACCGCACCACCCGCACCACCCGCACCACCGGAGAACACAGGAACGGCTATGAGCGACAACCAGCACACCTACGACCTCGACCGCGCGCACGTCTTCCACTCATGGTCGGCGCAGGGCGCCCTCAACCCCCTCGTCATCGCCGGCGGCCTCGGCACCGAGGTGTGGGACTTCGACGGCACGCGCTACCTCGACTTCTCGAGCCAGCTCGTGAACGTCAACATCGGCCACGCGCATCCGAAGGTCGTCGCGGCCATCCAGGAGCAGGCGGGCGTGCTGCCGACGATCGCCCCCTCCACCGCGAACCTGGCCCGCGGCGAGGCGGCCGCGCGCATCCTCGCGAAGGCGGGACCCAGCTTCGGAAAGGTGTTCTTCACCAACGGCGGTGCGGATGCCAACGAGAACGCCATCCGCATGGCGCGTCTCACGACCGGCCGCGACAAGGTGCTCTCCACCTACCGCAGCTACCACGGCAACACCGGCGCGGCCGTCGTAGCGACCGGTGACTGGCGCCGCGTGCCGAACGAGTTCGCCCGCGGCCACGTGCACTTCTTCGGACCGTTCGCCTACCGCTCCGAGTTCTGGTCGGATTCGCCGGAGCAGGAGGGCCAGCGCGCCCTACAACACCTGGAGCGCATGATCGTCTCGGAGGGCGCCTCGTCGATCGCGGCCCTGCTGCTGGAGGGCGTGCCCGGCACGGCCGGCGTCATCATGCCGCCGCCCGGCTGGTATGCGGGCGTGCGGGCGCTCTGCGACCGGTACGGCATCCTGCTGATCATCGACGAGGTCATGTCGGGCTTCGGCCGCACCGGCGACTGGTTCGCGTGGCAGAACCCCGAGATCAACCCGGATGGCGTGGTTCCCGACCTGGTCACCTTCGCGAAGGGCGTCAACTCCGGCTACGTGCCGGTCGGCGGCGTCATCATCTCCGAGTCGGTGGCGAACGCCTTCGAAGACCAGGTGTTCCCCGGCGGCCTCACGTACTCCGGGCATCCGCTCGCCGCCGCCTCGATCATCGCCTCGATAGACGCCATGGAGGAGGAGGGCATCATCGAGCACGCCGCCGAGATCGGTCGCGATGTGCTGGGCCCGGGCCTGCACGCGCTCGCGGAGTCGCATCCGATGATCGGCGAGGTGCGCGGCATCGGCGTGTTCTGGGCGCTCGACCTGGTCGTCGACCGCGAGACGCGCGAGCCCGTCTCGGGTGTCACCGTCGGCGCGCTGAAGAAGGAGCTGATGGCGCGCGGCTACCTGCCCTTCACCTCCGACAACCGCATCCACGTGGTGCCGCCGTGCACGGTGACCGCCGAGGAGTGCCTGCGGGCGCTCGCGATCCTCGACGAGGCGTTCACCGCGGTGGAGGGCTAGCGGCCTCTCGGCCTCTCAAGTCAAGGACTCCACCTCTCAAATCAAGGACCCGCGCGCACAAATCAAGGAACTCACCTCTCAAATCAAGGAACCCTTGTGGCGGAAGTGGCTGCCGAGGCTCACCAGCCCCAACAGCCACTTCACCTCCTTGATTTGAGCGCTCGAGTCCTTGATTCGAGCGCTCGAGTCCTTGATTTGTGCGCCGGAGTCCTTGATTTGAGCGGGCGCAGCACGGCGTGCGGATGCGCCGCAGCACAGGCGAGCGGATGCGGCGCCAGCGTCAGCGGGCCGCCACGGGGATGATCAGCTCGGTGAGCCAGCCCGACTGCGGCCCGTCGGCCTCGAGGTACACCTCGCGCGTCGGGTCGAGCAGGTGCTCGCCGGATGCGGCTGCCGCCTCCGTGAGCGCCATCCACGCGTCGCCGATGCCGGGCATGTCGCCCCGGTACTTGTACGTTGCGGCCCGCTCGATCGCGGGCAGCTCGACGATCTCGTAGCCGTCGCCCGGCACGGGGGTTCCGGATGCGATCCACGACACGTTCACGCGCAGCTGCTCGGTGTCGCCGACGGGCTCGTACCAGAAGATGCCCGGCTCCTCGAAGGCGACGCCGGCCGCCTCGAGCGCGTCATGCAGCGGCCCGATGAGCGTCTCGACGACCGGCCCCACGTTCTGCGGCCCCATTCCCGGGGCGATGGCGGATGCGGCGTACACGGTGACCGGTTCGATCCGGCGGTACTCGACGTCGATAGTGGACATGGGTTCTCCTTCTTCCAGTTGGTGGAGCCGCGACTCGACGGCGGCGAGCTGGGCCCGTTCGTCGGCGATGGCCGCCGACAGGGCATCCCGGCGCCGCTCCAGCACGATGCGCAGGGCGTCGTCCCGGTCGGTTGCGCCGATCACCTCGGCCGCGTCGTCGAGCGAACACCCGAGTGCCCGCAACTCGACGATCCGCAGCAGGGTGATGAGCTGCGGGTCGACGTAGTAGCGGTACCCGGTGACCGGATCGACGTGCGCGGGGGTGAGCAGGCCGATGGCGTCGTAGTGGCGCAGCATCCGGACGCTCACCCGGCCGAAGGCCGCGAATTCTCCGATGGTGTACATGGTGGAGACCACGCTCGAGCCTGACACAGTGTGAGAGTCAAGGGGAGCGTAGAATCGCTGATCGTGCCTCACGTGACCAGCCCCTACAACGTGCCCGTGCACGACGTCATGCATCGCCCCGGCGAGCTGCGTGAACGCGTGCTCGAGTTCGCCGCGCCCGAGCAGCTCGGCGAGTCGGTCGCGGTCGTCAAGCAGGGCGCCCCGGTGCGCGTCGATCTGCGTCTGGAGGGTCTCCACGACGGGGTGCTGGTGTCTGCCGAGGTCGACACGGTCGCCTCGGGGGAGTGCGTGCGCTGCCTCGACCCGGTCGAGCTGCCGATCGAAGTCGAATTCCAGGAACTTTTCGCGTATTCTGAGGACGAAGCTTTCGACTTCGCGATTCGAGACGATCACGTGAATCTCGAATCCGTCGTGCGGGATGCGGTGGTGCTGGCACTGCCGTTCCAGCCGGTCTGCCGACCGGACTGCCCCGGTCTCGACCCCGCCACGGGGGAGAAACTGCCGGATGGCGCCGATCGGCAGAGCCGCGAGGTGCTCGACCCCCGGTGGGCGGCGCTTGAGGGCTTCCAGCCCAAGACCGACACCGAATAAAGACTCCCGGCGCGTGCGCCGAACACAGAGAAGAGACAGCCATGGCCGTTCCCAAGCGCCGCCAGTCGCGTGCCAACACGCACGCCCGCCGTTCGCAGTGGAAGGCGACCCCGGTCGCCCTCGTGAAGACCGTCGAGAACGGCAAGGTCACGTACAGCCTCCCGCACCGCGCGAAGGTCGTCGAAGACTCCGCCGGTACTCCGCTGTTCCTGGAGTACAAGGGCCGTAAGGTAGCCGACGTCTGAGACGCTGCCGTCCGGTAGCGTCACGCCGGTCGGCGAAGACGGTCACGCCGAGCTGAGCTCGGTGCTTCAGCTCGAGATCGAACCCGAGCTGCTCACGCTCGCCCTCACGCACCGCTCGTACGCGTACGAGAAGGGCGGCATCGGGCACAACGAGCGCCTCGAGTTCTTGGGCGACTCGATCCTGGGGCAGGCCGTCACGGTGATGCTCTACCTCGAGAACCCGGATGTCGACGAGGGCGAGCTGGCGAAGCGCCGCGCGAGTCTGGTGAGTGCTGCCGCGCTCGCCGAGATCGCGGTCAACATCGAGTTGGGCCGCTACCTGCGCCTCGGCCGCGGTGAGGAGCTCACGGGCGGGCGCCAGAAGGCGTCGATCCTGGCCGATGCCGTCGAGGCGATCATCGGCGCCGCCTACCTCTCGGTGGGCCCGGATGCGGCGACCGCGCTGGTGCTGCGCCTCATCGCGCCGCTGCTGGCCGACCCGAACCGTTTCGGTGCCGCGATGGATCCGAAGACGAGCCTGCAGGAGCTGTCCACCCGCCTCGGCAAGGGTCTCCCGCAGTACAAGGTCACCGATTCCGGACCCGATCACTCGAAGCGTTTCCACGCCGAGGTGGCCCTCGGGGGCGACACCATCGCATCCGGCGACGGCACGAGCAAGAAGCAGGCCGAGATGGCCGCCGCGCTGGCGGCCTGGGCGATTCTGCAGCGTCCGAAGCGCTGACGCGGGTGCGACGCAGCGGTGCCTGAGCTTCCCGAGGTCGAGGTCGTCCGCGCGGGTCTCATCCCGGCGGTGACGGATGCGACGGTCACGAGCGTCGCGGTGCTCGACGAGCGTTCCCTGCGCCGGCATCCGGGGCCGTCCGAGGATTTCATCGACCGCCTGACCGGAGCGACCTTCGCCGCGCCCTCCCGTCGTGGCAAATTCTTGTGGATCCCGTTCGCGGGTGACGGTCGCGACGAGGCGATCGTTGTGCATCTGGGGATGAGCGGGCAGGTGCTGCTGCGTGAGCCGGATGCCCCGCTCGCGAAGTTGACCCGCATCGTCATCGGCCTCGACCAGCCCGTGCACGGGCCCGTGCGTGTCGACTTCGTCGACCAGCGCATCTTCGGTTCGATGGCGATCGACCGGCTGCTGCCGACGTCCGACCGCGCCGAGGAGCGGATCCCGGCATCCGTCGCGCACATCGCCCGCGATCCGCTCGATCCGCACTTCGACGACCGGGCGTTCCTCGACCGCCTCGCCCGGCGCGACACCACCATCAAGCGGGCCCTGCTCGACCAGACGCTCGTCTCCGGCGTCGGCAACATCTACGCCGACGAGGCCCTGTGGGCGGCGCGGGTGCACTACGACCAGCCGACGCGTTCGCTCAGCCGCCCGCGCGCCCGCACCCTGCTCGCCGAGGTGCGTGCCGTACTCGGCAAGGCGCTCGCCGAGGGCGGCACGAGCTTCGACGCGCAGTACGTGAACGTGAACGGCGCATCCGGCTACTTCTCGCACTCCCTCAACGCGTACGGGCAGCAGGGCGAGCCGTGCCCGCGCTGCGGGCGCCCGATCGTGCGCGAGGTGTTCATGAACCGCGGTTCGCACTTCTGCCCGCACTGCCAGCGCATCCGGGGTATTCGGGGCTGATACTCTGCGCGAGGGGCCCGACCCCGCCGCGGTGAACCCGACTGCGGCGAACCCGATGATCGTCGGCGCCTCGCACCACCCGAACCCCTGGGAGCCCGACCCATGCCCGCTGCCCGCACCCGTTTCGCCCTGCCCTCGCGCCGCGCCCTCGCGATGATCCCGGTCGCAGCCCTCGCGCTGCTGACGGTCGGCCTCGTGTCGCCCGTTCCCGCGTTCGCGGCGGCGCAGACGTACTCCACCTCGACGCCGGTTTCGATCCCGGACGCGGTTGGTGGGGACTGCAACACCAACACGGGCACCACCCCGGTGACGAGTTCGATCACGGTGCCCGACGGGGGCACGATCGCAGACGTGAAGGTCTCACTCGGCATCTCGCACACCTACCGTTCGGACATCGTCGTCGACCTCATCTCGCCCTCGGGCACGACGATCAACCTCATCGATCGTGTGAACCGCAGCAGCGGCTGCGGCAGCGAACTGGACGACATCGCGGCGACGCTCGATGACGCCGCGGGTGGCACGATCGAGAACTACGGCACGTGGGGCGGAAGCTACCAGCCGATGCAGGCGCTCAGTGCGTTCGACGGCCAGAACGCGGCAGGCACGTGGACCCTCCGGGTGACCGACGTGTCGACCGAGGATGTCGGCACCCTCAACAACTGGTCGCTCGTCATCGACTTCGTGGCCGACTTCAGCGTCGCCGATGTGGCGGTTGCAGAGAACGACGGCACCGCGACGTTCACCATCACACGTGCGGGCGACCTCACCGGCACCGACACCGTGAACTACGCGACCTCGAACGGCACCGCGACCGCGGGAGGCGACTACACCGCCGCATCGGGCACGCTCACGTTCGCGCCGTCGCAGGCGACGCAGACCGTCACCGTGTCCCTTGTCGACGACGCCGTTCACGAGGATGCTGAGACGTTCCTGCTGACCCTCTCGGGTGCAGCGGGCCCCTCGAACCCCACCATCAGCCGCGCGCAGGCGACGGCGACCATCTCCGACGACGACCCGGTGGCCGACTTCTCGATCGCGGATTCGGCGGCCGACGAGGCGGACGGCACGATCGCGTTCAGCGTCACTCGCGGAGGTGACGTGAGCTACGCCGCCTCGGTCACCTTCGAGACCGTCGACGGCAGCGCCCTCGCGGGGAGCGACTTCACGGCGGCGTCGGGCACGCTGAACTTCGCCGCCGGTCAAACCAGCCACGCGATCACCATCGACTTACTCGACGACGTGGCCCAGGAGGCGGACGAGACGTTCGTCGTGCGTCTGAGCGATCCCGCCGGTGCGTACACGCCGACGGTCAGCCGTGCGGATGCGACCGGCACGATCACCGACGGCGACGTGCCCGCCGACTTCTCGATCGCCGATCTCACCGTCTCGGAGGATGCCGGGACGGCATCCGTCACGGTCACCCGCGCGGGCGACGTCACGGTCGCGGCGACCATCGACTTCGCCACCGAGTCGGGCACCGCGCTCGCGGGGCGCGACTTCACCGCAACATCCGGAACGCTGGTCTTCGCGCCGGGAGCGACGACGGAGACCATCGAGATCAACCTGATCGACGACACCGCACACGAGGCCGACCGTGAGTTCGTGGTGCGTGTCAGCGGCGCGGCCGCGGTGTTCACTCCGACGATCAGCCGCGCCGCGGCGACCGTGACGGTGTCGGATGACGACCCCGCGCCCGCCGCGGTGCCCGCCCTGCCGTCGACCGGCGCGGTGGTCGGGATCTCGAGCGGGATCGCGGTCGCGATGGTCGTGCTCGGAGGGCTTGCGGCCGCCGTCGCCGGTCGCCGCCGCTTCGCCCGCAGCTGAACAGGATGTCGGCGGATCCCCAGCCGCCCGCCACCAGCCGCCACTACTCTGAGACCAGGACCCCGACGTAAGGAATCGCCATGGCCCTCAACAACCCCGCTTTCTCGAACAGCCCCGCCTTCAACGGCAAGGGCGTTCCCGCCATCCCGACGCCGACAGCGGAGCAGCTGCAGGCACAGTTCGACCTCCCGTCCGCGCCGCCGCCCGCTGCCGCCGAGCCGATGACGATCGAGGGCACCCTCCGGGTGACCTTCGGCAACTTCGCCGTGCTGCTCGTCGCCGCCGCGATCGGCTGGGTGACCGTGCCGGTCGTGCCGTTCCTCTGGATCGGCGCCGCCCTCATCGGTTTCGTGCTGGCGCTCGTGAACATCTTCAAGAAGGAGCCCTCGCCGCCCCTCGTGCTCGCCTACGCGGCCGCGCAGGGTGTCTTCGTGGGTGGCATCTCGGCCTTCTACGAGGCCAATTGGCCCGGCATCGTGAGCCAGGCCGTGCTCGCCACTTTCGTGGTGGTCGGCGTCACGCTGGCGCTCTTCGCGAGCGGCAAGATCCGCGCCTCGAAGCGTGCCACGAAGATCTTCCTGATCGCGATCATCGGCTACGCCGCGTTCTCGCTCATCAACGTGTTCGTCATGATCTTCGGCGGCGCCGACGCCAACCCGTGGGGCCTGCGCGGCGCCGACATCCCCGGCACGAGCATCCCGCTCGGCCTGGTGCTCGGTGTGCTCGCCGTGCTGCTGGGTGCGTACTCGCTGGTGCTCGACTTCGACTTCATCCAGAAGGGCGTGCAGCAGCGCGTGCCGAAGAAGTACGCGTGGACGGGCGCCTTCGGCGTCATGGTCACGGTCATCTGGCTGTACCTCGAGATCCTGCGGATGCTCGCGATCTCGCGAGACTGACCCCGATTTCGCCCAGGAGGGGTGATGCCGTCAGGCGTCACCCCTCCTAGCATTTCGTCAACTCGACGGAATGAGGCCGACATGACGGATGCGGTGCCGCCTCCGGGTGAACCGGCGGCCCGGCCCGTGCTGCCGCGGGCCACCGGCATCCTGCTCGCCCTCGGCGGTGCCACGGTGGCCGCGTTCGGTCTCGCCGCGATCAGTTCCGTCTCCGGTCCGGTGCTGTTCTCGCTGGTGCTGACGATCACGGTGCAGCCGGTGCGGGTGGCGCTCGAGAAGCGGGGAGTGCCGCGCAGCGTCGCGACCGGGTCGGTCATCATCGCGGTGTTCGCCCTGCTCGCCGGGTTCTTCACGGCCCTCTTCGTGGCGCTCGGCCAGTTCGCGTCGCTCCTGCCCCAGTTCGGTCCGCAGCTTCAGGAGATCGCCACCTCGGTGGGGGGAGTGCTGGAGCGCATCGGGTTCGGGCCTCAGCAGGTGACCGACATCGTCGCCGGTTTCGACCCGAGCGCGATCCTCGACATCATCGGCGGGTTCCTGGGGGGCATCGGTGGCCTGGTGTTCTGGCTCGTGACGGTGCTCACCACGTTGCTGCTGATGGCGATGGACGGCAGCTACCTCCCGGCGCTCCTGCGCCAGCTGAGGCCCACACGGCCCGACCTGGTCGACGCGGTCGGCATCTTCGCGCACGGGGTGCGCCGCTACATGGCGGTCACCACCGGGCTCGGGGTCGTGCAGGGGCTGTTCAACTGGGTGGCGCTCGCCATCCTGGGGGTGCCGGGTGCTGCCCTCTGGGGGTTGCTGTCGTTCCTGTGCAGCTTCATCCCGAACATCGGCTACTTCATCGCGATCATCCCGCCGATCGTGTTCGGCGGCCTCGTCGGCGGGTGGCAGACGGTGGTCTGGGTGGTCATCATCTACGGGGTGATCAACGCGCTCGTGCAGTCGGTGGTGCAGCCGCGGATCGTCGGAAACGCGGTATTGCTCAACCAGACGATCACGTTCGTGTCGGTGCTGTTCTGGGCGATCATCCTCGGCCCGATCGGTGCGATCATCGCCATCCCGATGACGCTGCTGGTGCGGATGCTGCTGATCGACTCCGACCCGAAGGCGAAATGGTGGCGCCCCCTCACGGGCGACATCGTCGAGACGCGCACGAGGCTGCGCGACGAGGATGTGCAACGAAAGGCGGAGCGACGTGCCCGCCACGAGGAAGCGGAGTGGCACGAGGACTGAGCGCGCGTCTCAGCGCAGGTCGAGCCGCCAGGCGCCCTCGAACCCCATCGGCACGAACCCGAGCTCCTCGTTGACGGCAAGCATGTGGCGGTTCTCGTCGGCGTTCCAGGTGAGCACCGACGGGTGCCCGGGCCGCACCTGCTGCAGGTAGGCCAGGTTCGCGAGCTTCAGCAGCATCCCCAACCCGTGGCCGCGGTGCTCGCGCAGCACGAGGGTGTCGTACTGGTCGACCGGCCGGCGGATGTCGGTGGGCGCCGCGAGCTGCGTGAAGCCGACGAGCCGCCCTTCGTCGACGTCGAGCACGGCGCTGGTGAGCAGGATGGTGCCGTCGGCGGTGGTGAGGGTCTCATGCTCGGTGAGCCGCTCGGCCGTCCACACGTCTTCGGGCTCGCCGAGGCCCGCCTGCGGAGCGTCGGTGCTCATCCGGGTGTTGAGTACCGCGATGTCGTCGCGGAACTCGGGGGGCGTCGGCCCCACCCACCGGTGCACGAGGTAGGCGTCGCCGGCGCGGTCGGTGGCGGATGCGAGGCGCGTCGCGAGCGCTTCGCCGTCGAACGGCAGGGGGAGGCGGCTGGCGCGCACCACCTGCTCGAGCCGGTAGCCGCGCTCCAGCAGGAACCGCACCTCCGGGTTGCCGACGGGCAGCGACCCTGAGCCGGTCGGCGGATGCAGGCGATCGCCGGGCCCGTCGGGCGAGACGATGTAGACGATGAGGTGGGTGCGGTTCTCAGCGCGGGCCATCTGTTCGAGCCGTTCGGCGACGGCGGTTCCGATGCCGCGACCGCGGAAGTCGGGGTGAACCCGAACGTCGGCCCAGGCAGCCGTCGAGGTCTCGTCGATCAGGGTCTCGTACATGCCGCGTGCGGCGACGGTGCCGTCGACGCGGGCCACGAGCAGGCGGTGCGGCTCGTACGGGTCGCTCCAGTAGGCGAGCAGCTTCTCGGGCGTCACCCGCACATCCGGGGTGCCGTAGCCGTCCTCTTCGCACAGGTTGCGGATCTCGACCGTCGCAAGGAAGTCGGCCGAGTGCGGGTCGTCGGTGAGATCGGTGGGCAGGGGGATCTCTTCGACGGTGAAGTCGTCCATCCCTCCAGCATGACGTGTGGATGCCGGGATGTCCCTCGAACGACGGTCATCGCTCGTCCTTCCCGTGGCCAATCCTCAGCCACTACAGTGCGAGCTGGACTCACATCCTGATCCTGGCAGCCTGCGAGCCCGCTTCTGCAGTGGAAGGGGTTTGGTTGTGCGTCGTCGCGGTCGCGTTCTCGGGTCACCGATGCTGAGGGGCTTTCCGACCCGTGTCCGGCGAATGGGTAGGGCACGACGGTGAGGCGAGACCTGTGAACGACGGCGAGGAGCAACTCCGATCGAAGGTCGTCGCATTGGGGTTCGACGACGCTCCGATCGAGCGGGCGCCGGGCACAGGCATCTCTGGAGTTTTCCTTGTCGCGGTCGCCGCGCGCTTCGTCTGGGCGACTGGTTTCGCGGTCGTCGTTCTACGCCGCTGTCGCGGCCGCAGCAGTGTTCGGAGTCGTCAAGACCGTGCACGTCCTGTCGCGTCCGTGGTAGCAATTGCCCGACACCGATGAAAGGCAGACGACCTTGGGTCCATTCATTGCAGTTCTGATGGGATTGGCTGCGATCGTCGTGGGGTTGATCTTCATCGTCATGAGGGGCGGCGTCACCGATGCATTCCGTGGATCGACGAAGGTCACTGGAGCCCCAAAAGGCCTCTACACGCCAGGCGTCGTGAGATTCACCGGCATCCTCTTCGTGCTGTTCGGGGTGGCATTGATTGTGTTCGCCATCGCGTATTCAGCATCGCGCTGACGTGCAGAGGCGAACGCGCCGACGATCCCCCCGGCGATACGAACGGCCACTGTGTCCAACTTCGCGAACGAACGCGGGTCATTCCCGATCTGCGCCAGCGGCAGCCCTGTATTTGAGATCAATGATGACTATGAGTGGGCGCCGATCACCTATTCAATCCCGGGCGGATTTGGCTGCAGTGCATCAATATCTTGATATCCCAGATGAACGCGATTTCCGACATTGTCTTGTCACGTTGGCTCATGAGACCAGGAGGCTGGGATGGTTGATCAGTTGTTGAGGCGTTTCGGGATCGTGGTGCTGATCCTGGCGCTCCCAGGATTGGTTGTTCCGGCGATCGCGGTCGCGCAAGGCTCCGGCGCCGACCTTTCCGTGTCCCAATGGATAGTTATCGGCCTCGCGTACGGGGCTTCGTTCGCAGCGTACGTCGCTTTGATCTATTTCACGGTTCGCGCATATCGTCGACGAGCCCTCGCGAAGAGTTCATCGTCGCGTGCGGCCCAAACAATTGAACCTCCGCGCCTGCGGTCTCGTCCGGGGATCCCCATGGTCATCGTCGGTGGCTCGCTGGTGCTGGTAGGCGTGCTTGGCGGGCTTGCGATCTTCTTGCTCCCCGCGTCCATCGAAAGCCCGATCGTTGCCGCATTGGGCGTTTTTGTCCCGGGCCTTCTTGGCCTTGGTGGTCTCGTGGTCGCGATCATCGGTGGGGTGAGAGCGCTGGTCGCCTCAGCCGCCCGGCCGACCTGACGATCGGTCAGTTGCGAGACTGCCGAGTCCAGCGAGCTTCGCCCACACTTTGCCCACATTCGAGGAACACCGAGCGCAGCTCTACAGCGTCGAGAACGACCAAACGCCCCCGTACTTTCAGGCTTCCCTCGAAACTGCCCAGCAACCACAAAGGCCGACACCAGGGTTCAAATCCCACCGGTACCGCGTCTCGACGAAGCGCTCGCCCCCCGGGGCGGGCGCTTCGTGCCACCCGTCAGGGAACGTGGCGGACCCGAGCCGAACTTCTGCGTTCACTGCTTGCGCGGGCACTGCGCGAAGCGCGTGCGTGGCGCCCCTCGGGCGACACGCCGCACGACCACCGCTACCGCCACACATCGGGCCGCTGGTCTTCCGCGTGAGTGCGGGAGAGTTCGGGGGCCTGAGGCGTTCTGCAGACCTGTTTGCCCACACTTTGCCCACAAACGCCCGAGTTGGTGGCGCGGTCGTCGACCGGTTTCACGAGCTGGCACTGACGGGACTCCGTTTTGAATGCGTTTGGGACAGTGAGATCTGAAGGCGACCCCCGATGCGCGAGCGGTGCAAGAGGTTGCCCACACTTTGCCCACAATCCAGGAGCATCCAGCACGCTCCTACACGACCGTAGCCGGCCCTCTCCGCGAACACCCCAGCACCCACAACGGCCACCACGGGGGAGTTCGGGGGCCTGAGGCGTTGCTGCACAGCCTCGATCGGCGCCATGAACCCGTGGTTTGGGCCCGTCTGCGAATTCGTCCTATGGCGGCGAAGCATCGGTCTGGATACTTGACGCGGGAGCGCGGATTGGACGACTTGGACAGGTGGACTTCGAATGGGTGATGAGCCTTCCCGTCTGAAGCAGGCGCTGCCTCTCGCCCTCGTCGGCATCGGGGCCCTTGTGGCGGCCGCGGGGTTGACCAGGAGCGACGGATCTGGACCCCGCGAAACGCTCATCACTCTAGGTCTGGCAGCCGCTGCAGCTGGGGCAGTCGTTGCCTTGGCCGCGGCAGCACGCGCAAAGGGGCGAGGACGCGAGAACGCCCTCGAGAAGCGCTTCCCCGGAGCCGTCATATTCCCTGCGGCCCGCACAAGTGAGGCCAGCGTCGCGTTCGCGCGCCTCGCGCGGAAATCCCATTCGTCGCAGCGGCTTCCCGCCAGCTTCTCCGTGGTGGTGTCGGAGTCGACGCTCGGCCTGTGGTCGGGCGGGGCTCGCTCGCCACAGCAACTGATTGAGATCGCCGCCAGCCGGATCGGCGGTGTGGAGTTCACTGAGATCCGCGTCAACTCTCTGGTTCGCGCAAGCGTGGTCGTGCACGTCGATGAGGCGCCGCCAATCAACCTGCCACTGTCACCGATTGGAAGCGGCGCATTCGGATACGGCCCCCTGTCTGCAGAGGCGGTTCGAGACTTGGTCGCCCGCGTTGGTCGCACCTACGCCGGCAAGCCCTAGCCTCGAGAACAAGGGGCCTCTCGCCCTGCGCAGCCCAATCGCGGCGCGGAGACGTGGGGATTGAATTCAGTGGTTCTCGGCGTTGATCGGATGAGGGGCGAACGACGTTCCACAAGGCTCCCCTTCGCGCGGGTTGCGGATCTCGACCGTCGCAAGGAAGTCGGCCGCGTGCGGGTTGTAGACCCGGCCATCGGTTTCACGTTCGGGGTTGAGAAGGCGGTGGAGTATCTTGATCGGCATCTCCGCCGCGGCGCCTGAGGGGCTGAGGCGATCAAGACACGACTGCGCGATCGTTGTCAGATCCCCACCCTTCGGAGGTAACTGATGCCGATCACCCCGGAAAACGTCCGCGAGTTCGACGTATGGACTTTCTACCTCGTAACGGTGGCAACGGAGGCGGCACGAGGGCAGATCCCTCGCGAAGCGCTCGCCTTCGGAATCGTCGTGGATGGGCGACACGTCACGTTGAAATTCCAGCTCACTTCCCTCACCGAAGAGGGGCTTGAGGACATGGAGAGCATCCAAGGAGACATGGAGATCAAGACCGACCTCGGGGTCGAGGTTGAACTCGAATACGAAGTGGTCGCTAAACGTTCGTACGCTAGGTCGCGGATCGACGACATCCGGTGGATCTGGGCAGAACACGACTGACCGCACCTTGGAGGTCGACCCCGTTGAGGGCGGAGTGACCAACGCGCAAGACTATCCTGTCGACCCCATCAACGGTCTTGATCTATCGGGCAGCATTCAGTTTGCGTGACCGGCGGGGAAGCTGCGGGGTCGGTCTTCCCTCTGGTTCATTGATAGTGCAATGACGGACTGGTCGACCTGGTGAGAGGACTGAACGATTGAGTGGAATTCCACGAGTTCTGGCTGTCGGGGCAATCGTCCTCGCGGTTGCCGGCGGAGCGATCGCTGCAGTGGGTTTGAATGGATCGGGGTTGGGTGGTCTGAGTGAGGGCTTCCTGCTCGTCATCCTGGCTTGCTCAGCCTTCGCCGCGGCCACCTTGGTCCTGATCCTTGCGCGATCCGGTGGCAAGCGGCGCGATCAGACGATGGCACGGAAGTTTCCAGGAGCTGTTGTGGTCGGCGCCGCGCGTACATCTGAGGTTCTCAGCGCATTCCGAAAGATCGCCGCGCCGAGTCACGCCGACCCCCGATTGCCGCTCACTTTCACAGCAGTGATCGATGCGCATGGCCTTTCTCTCTGGGCCGGTTCGTCACGAGCGCCACGAGCCCTGCTGGAGATTCCGGCGCATCGCATCTCGGGTTGCGACTTCAGCACGATCAACGATGGCGGCCTGAGTCGCCCAACGGTCGAGTTTCGATTGAACGGCCTGCCAGCCAATGTGCTGCCTATCTCTCCGATCGGCGCAGGCCCCACTGGACTTAGCCCGCTCGCCGCTCGCCGAGTGGCGGACATCGCGGAGAAAGTAGCGCGCGACTTGGAAGCGGTGGGGCGAAACCCAGCAGATGAGGCAGGCGGCAGACAGCTGCGACTCAACGCGCCCAAGGGACGACCTAGCCGCTCTACCACATGGTCGGGACAGTAAGGTACTGCGGTTCGGGTGAACAAAACACGCGCGAAGACCGACTAGTGCTGACGTTGCGGCCGTTGTTGCGGTCTGCATTGTCGTCTATGCCTTGCTGTCGACCGTCGTGGTCATGGACCCGTCGTTCTGGCTGGTGCTGGGCGCTCTGGTGGCAGTTTTCTGGGGAGCCATAGTCGCAGCCTGCCTCGGGGTCGTCTACTTCCTCATCCTGATTGCGCGACCGAGCGCAGCAACTTCTATCGTCGTTGGGCTCGGAGCGCTGGCGGTACTGATCGGGGGGCTCGCGTTCGACGCGTTGGTCTTGCGCCGCCCCGCGAGCGTTTGGGGAATTCTCGCTGCGGTGATCTTCGCCGCGGCAGCAGCGTTCGTCGTCCATCGTCGAGTGAGGGCACTGGATCGACGACGCCAAACTGCGGCCCGCGAAGCACTTGAGTGAACGCAGGGGTGATCCTTCGAGTCCCCTCAGAGACGCGCTACTTCTGATCACCGCGGAGGCAACTCGTCGCAACGCCGACTTCGTCGCGAAGGTGGCGGCGTACATCGACTCCCGCGCCGAGTGGCGCATCGGGAACTACCTTCAATAGCAGGCAGTTCACTCGGATGGAGGCAGTCATGTCCAGACGTCGCGTGCTTGCCGCTCTCACGGTCGCCGTCGCGGCCGTGACCCTTGTGGCTTGCGGTCCTGATCACTCTCCGCGGGCGCGGTCGGTCGACGGGAACCTTCAGTTCGCAGTGTGCGTTCCCATCGAGGCCTCGAGAGTTGAGTTGCTCGTCGGCCCGGATGGACAAGACCCGTACGATTTTCCGCCCGTGTGGGTGCGGGATGGGTCTCACGTGTTTGATGCCGCATCCGTCCTCGTCGTCGGAGCAGCGCCTGAGGGTATGGACGCGACCGGCGACCCGTCAGAGGTGGACGTCGACACCGATCGGATAGCGGTACGTATCGTCTCCGACAGGCCGGGCCAGGACACCCAGGTCAGCGAGTGGAAAGCGGGCGCGATATCCGACTCCGCATGGTCGAACGGCGCCGACGAGAAGCCGTGCGCTGCGTGAGTCCAAGCCGGAAGCGGAGCGCGAGCTGTGGCGCGGCACCGCCCCACCGCTCGTGGGCAGTAGCGTAGAGCGACGCCAGGAGAGTGAACGGGAGGTGGCCGGGTGCATCTGAAGAGCTTGACCCTGAAGGGGTTCAAGTCGTTCGCCCAGCCGACCACTTTCGCCTTCGAGAAGGGCGTGACCTGTGTCGTGGGCCCGAACGGGTCCGGCAAGTCGAACGTCGTCGACGGTCTCGCCTGGGTGATGGGCGAGCAGGGGGCGAAGACGCTCCGCGGCGGCAAGATGGAGGACGTCATCTTCGCCGGCACCGCAACGCGCGGGCCGCTCGGCCGCGCCGAGGTGCAGCTCACGATCGACAACGCCGACGGCGCCCTGCCGATCGAGTACGCCGAGGTCACGATCTCGCGCACCCTGTTCCGCAACGGCGGCAGCGAGTATGCGATCAACGGCGAGCAGTGCCGCCTGCTGGATGTGCAGGAACTGCTGTCGGATTCGGGTCTCGGCCGCGAGATGCATGTGATCGTGGGGCAGGGGCAGCTCGATCAGGTGCTGCACGCCACCCCGGAGGACCGCCGCGGCTTCATCGAGGAGGCTGCTGGCATCCTGAAGCATCGTCGCCGCAAGGAGAAGACGCTCCGCAAGCTCGACGCGATGCAGGCCAACCTCACGCGTCTCTCGGATCTGGCGGGCGAGATCCGCAGGCAGCTGAAGCCCCTCGGCCAGCAGGCGCAGATCGCGCGCGAGGCGCAGACGATCGCCGCAATCGTGCGCGACGCGCGCGCCCGTCTGCTGGCGGATGAGGTGGTCGAGCTTCGTGCGGCGATCACCGGAGTGACCCGCAGCGAGTCGGAACGCAAGACCGAACGGGTGGTGCTGCAGGAGCAGCTCGACCAGTCGAAGCTGCGTCAGGCGCGCATCGAGCAGTCGATGACGGGCGATGCGGTGGATGAGGCGCGCCGCGTGGCGTTCGGCCTCGAGCAGGTGCAGGACCACCTGCGCTCGCTGTACACGCTCGCCAACCAGCGCCTGTCGCTGTTGAGCCAGCAGGCGGAGCTTCCGGGCATGAGCTCGACGCTCTCCGAGTCCGCCGTCACCGATGCGTTCGCCGAGGCGGAGCGCCTGCAGGGTGGCATCGCGCTCGCCGAGGAAGCTCTCGGTCGCGCGAGCGCCGCCACCGCCACAGCGCGTGTCAGCCTCGACTCGCTCGATGAGGAGATCAGCGCCCAGTCGGCCCTCGTGAGCCAGCACGACCTCGAGCAGGGGCGCCTCGCCGGGCAGGTGCGGGCGGCCGAGGAGCGGCGCGCCGCCACCCAGGCTCAGCTCGATCGCCAGAAGGCCGCGCTCGCCGCATCCGAGGAGCGCCGGGAGGCGGCCCGCGCCGAGCTGGTGGCCCTGGAGGGCGACGACGCCGGGGTCGCGGAAGACACCGAGCTCGCCGGTGCGGTCGAAGCGGCGGAGACCGCCGTGCAGCAGCTGCAGGAGCGCGTCGACGCCCTGCGCGACGAGCTCCACACCGCCGAACGCGAACGCGATGCGCTCGCCGCGCGCACGAGCGCCCTCACCCTCGCCACCGACCAGAAGGACGGCTCGCAGCAGATCATCGGCCTCTCCGGCATTCGGGGGCTCGTCGCCGAGCACATCAAGGTCGAGCCGGGCTACGAGGCCGCCATCGCCGCAGCCCTCGGCTCGCTCGCCGACGCCGTGCTCGCCGACAGCTGGGATGCGGGTGTCGCCGCCCTCGACCACGCTCGCGGGGCCGAGGCGGGCCGGGTCGAGATCGTGGTGGCGGATGCGTCTGCGCCCGCCGACCCGACCGGGTTGCCTTCCGGCGTGCGGGCGGCTTCGACCCTCGTCACCGGACCCAACGGCATCCGCGGGGTGCTGGCGGGCGTCGTGGTCGCCGACGATCTGGCCGCCGCGCGCGCCGCCTGGCCGCAGCTCAAGAAGCAGGGCGGCGTCACGGTGATCACCCGCGACGGCGACGTGCTCGCCGAGCACGTGCTGCGCGGAGGATCGGGTGGCCGCTCGCGCCTCGAACTGCTGGCGGAACGGGATGCGGCGCAGGAGAAGCTCGTCGGCGTCACCACCACCATCGAGCGGCGCGCCGGCGAACTCGCCGAGCACCGCGAGAAGCTCGACCTCGCCCGTATCGACCTCGTGCAGGCCTCCACCGCGCTGAAGGCCTTCGAGGCACGTCTCGCCGAACGCAGCGAGGCGCTCGGTCGCTCCCGCGTGCAGCTGGAGGCCTCCGCCGCGGAGAGCGAGCGTCTTGCCGAGGCGGTCGCCGGTCTCACCGAGCAGGTCGCCGCAGCCGACGCGCAGGTGGAGCGCGCCTCCGGCGACCGCGACGCCCACGCGGCCACACCCCGACCGATGCTCGACGTGTCGGCACGCGACGGGCTGCTGGCCGAACTCGAGGCCGCACGTGCCGTCGAGGTCGGCGCGCGTGTCGACCTGGAGACCGCACGCGAGCGGGTGCGTGCCCAACGCGACCAGGCGGAGCAGCTGAAGCGGCGCCTGGAGGCGGAGCGCACGGCAGCCCAGGAGGCCGCCCGCCTCGCCGTGATCCGCCGTCACCAGGTGGATGCCGCGCAGGGCGTGATCGAGGCGCTGCCGACGGTGCTCGACACCGCCGACCGCTCGGTCGCCGAAGCGCGGGTCGCCCTCGCGGCTGCGGAAGCCGACCGTGCCAAGCAGAACGAGGAGCTCAGCGAGCTGCGCCGGGCCGAGCACCAGCTGCGCGAGCGTCTGACGACCCTCAACGAGAACGTGCACGGCCTCGAGATGCAGGCGTACGAGAAGAAGCTGCACCTGTCGACCCTGCTCGAGCGCGCCGCCGACGAGCTCGGTCTCGTCGAAGACGTGCTCGTCGCCGAGTACGGGCCCGAGGTGCCGGTACCTGTCGACCTCGCCCCCGCATCCGACGACGCCGACGATTCGGATGCCGACGCCGACGTCGAGGTGCGCACCGAGCCGTTCGACCGTGCCCGCCAGAAGGCAAGGCTGGAGAAGGCCGAGCGCAAGTACGCGCAGCTGGGTCGCGTGAACCCGCTCGCCCTGGAAGAGTTCGCCGCCCTCGAGCAGCGCCACAAGTTCCTCACCGAGCAGCTCGCCGACCTCACCGCCACCCGCAAAGACCTGCTCACGATCATCGAAGAGATCGACGAGAAGATGCAGGACATCTTCGCGGCCGCCTTCGACGACACGAAGCACGCCTTCGACCAGGTGTTCCCCATCCTGTTCCCGGGCGGCACCGGCTCGCTGCACCTCACCGACCCCGACAACATGCTCACCACCGGCATCGAGGTGACGGTGAAGCCGGCGGGCAAGAAGATCGAGCGGCTGTCGCTGCTGTCGGGCGGCGAGCGCTCGCTGGCCGCCGTGGCGCTGCTGTTCGCGATCTTCACGGCGCGCCCCAGCCCGTTCTACATCCTCGACGAGGTGGAGGCGGCACTCGACGACGCCAACCTCGGCCGCCTGCTGAGCGTCATCGAGCGGCTGCGTGAAAGCTCGCAACTCATCGTGATCACCCACCAGAAGCGCACCATGGAGATCGCGGATGCGCTGTACGGCGTCTCGATGCGCCAGGACGGCGTGAGCGCGGTCGTCGGGCAGCGGGTCGCCACCCCCGAGGAACGCGCCAGTTAGCAGATCCGGGACGCGCGTCCCTGTTTCCCGGGACATCGGGCTCCCTAACGTCGTTCCTCATGGGCGCGCACCTGAGACGGACGATCGCGGCCGTCGTCGCGCTCGCAGGAGCCGCCGCCGGTGTGCTGATGCTCGCCGCGCCCGCATCCGCCGACGAGGCCGACTGCGCCGGCAGCCGCTACGCCTCCGGCGGGTACGAGCTGGTCGAGGTCGAGGAGCAGTACGTACCGCCGCCCCTGCGCGGAACCGGATGGGACTGCGCCGCCCGGATCGTCGGCTGGGAGTTCGACGGGGTGCACGCCGCCCAGTACAAGCTGCTGTGGGTCGACATCGAGCCCGACGAGGCCATCGACATCCTGGCGCGCTTCCACGACTCGGGCTGGATCCGCGGCGACGAGATGATGCGGGCCGAGAACTCCGCGGGCCGCGCCGAGAACGACCGGATGGGCGTCGCCGACCTGCGCGAGTGGGATCCGCTTCCCGGCTCCATCGGCATCCGCTTCGGCAACCGCCTCACCGGCGACGACATCATCTCGTTCGAGTACGCCGACGGGGTCACACGGGAGTCGGAGCTGGGCGAGCGCTCTGTGCTGCTGGTGGAGGTGATCACCGGCGAGGCGGCGTACGGCGCCACGGGCGTCTCCGATCCGAGTTCGTTGAGCGGCCTGCGCACGGTCGCGGATGCGATGCCGAACTCCACCCAGACGGCGGTTCTCGGCGGCACGGCCGTGTTCCTCACCCTGCTCGTCGGGCTGCCCGGGTTCCTCGTCGACACGGTGCTCGAGAAGCGCTGGACCCGCCTCAAGGCCTGGATGCGGGCGCGGCGCCCCGCGAGACCCGCCTCGGCTGTGCCGAGTCGCGTGCGCCGCCCCGCGCCCAGTTGGCTGGTCTGGCCGGGCTTCGCCGCCGCATCCCTCATCGCCTGCTTCGTCGACCCGACGTTCGGCCTCAACCCGATGTCGGTGCGCCTGTATCTCACGATGTTCGCCTCGCTCGCCCTCGTGAACGTGGTCGGCTGGTTCGTGGCGTCGTCCGTGATCCGGCGCCTGCAGCCGGATGCGCGACCCCGCATAGTGTTCCGCTGGGGTTCGCTCGTCCTGGTGGCCGTCGCCGTAGTGATCGGCCGGCTGCTGCAGTTCGAGCCGGGCGCCGTGTTCGGGCTGGTGGCCGGTCTGACCTTCGCGGTGAGCCTCGCGGCCTCGCGCGACGCTCTCGTGGTGCTCATAGGATCGGGGGCCGCGCTCGCGCTTTCTCTGCTGGCTTGGGTGGGCTACAGCCTTCTCGCGCCGGTGGCCGACTCCGCGGGCGACAACGTGCTGCTGCGGGCGACCACCGAACTCTTCAGCGGCGTCGTCGTGGAGGGTGTCTCGACCCTGCCGCTCGCGTTGTTGCCCCTGCTGGCGCTCGACGGCGCAGTCATCTTCGCCTGGCGCAGGTGGGTGTGGGCTCTCGCCTACGTGGGGGGTGCCGCCGCGTTCGTGCTCGTGATGCTCACCCTCCCGGACGCCTGGGGCGAGGTCTCGGGCGACTACCTGCACTGGGTGATCGTGTTCGTCGGCTTCGCCGCCTTTGCGGTGGCGCTGTGGGGCACCGACCTGCTGCTCGAGCGGCGCAAGGCCAAGCGGGCGGCGACGCTTGCGGAGGTTCCGTAGCCGGGTACTGTCGCTCGCCGCATCCGCTCCGCTAGCTTTCACGCATGAGTGCGCGGATGCGGCGGATGGCCACGGCGATCGCGGTGCTCGCCGGTGCCCTGGCTGCGCCGTTCGCGGCGGCCTCACCGGCGGTCGCGCTCGACGGGCCCGAGGCGTGCGAAGGCACCCCATGGGCCGAAGGTGCGTGGCAGCTCTTCGACCCGCCCGCCGAGTACGTGCCCCCGCCGCTGCAGGGCCACCCGTGGAGCTGCGCCGCGGTTCTGAGCGACCGGGCGGTTCCCGATCCGGAGCTCTCCTACGGCTACAACCTGTTCTACGTCGACATCACGCCCGACGACCTCGTCGCGATCCTGCGGTCGTTCGAAGATGCCGGGTGGGCGAACGGGACAGAGATCTCGCAGCTCGACCCCGGGGCGGGCGACGGGTCGAGCGTCTCGATCGGGGCCGATGAGCTCGCAGCGCTGGACGCACCGCCGTCGTACGTCGGCGGCCGGTTCGGGGATGCGAACACGGGCAACGACATCATCAACTTCACCTACACCGACGGCCAGGAGTATGACAACTGGGTCGGCTGGGAGACCCCGAGCCTGGTGGTCGAGGTGCAGGTGACCTCCGGACCCTATGGCCGCGCGACCGGCGCATCCGACCCGAGCGTGCTGAGCGCACTGCGCACCATCGCTGAGGCGGTGCCGACGACCACGCAGCTCGCGGTGCTCGGCGGGTCGGCCGTGTTCCTCATGCTCATCGTCGGTTTTCCCGGGTACCTGCTCAACAAGGTGCTCGAGAAGCACTGGACCGAGACCATGGACTGGTTCCGGGCTCGCCGGGCGAAACGGGTGACACGCGCTCCGAAGGCGTCGAAGGCTCCGAAGGCGTCGAAGGCGTCGAAGGCGTCGAAGAACCCCGGCCCGCCGCCGGATGCGGCCGCGCGCCCCAAGCGCAAGGCCCCGTCGTGGCTGGTGTGGCCCGGATTCGTGCTGTCGGCGATCATCGCGGGCTTCGTCGATCCGGCGTTCGGGTTCAACCCGATGTCGGTGCGGCTCGTGGTCACCGGGCTCATCTCGTTCGTGCTGCTCAACGTGATCGGCTGGATCGTCGTCATCGCGGCGCTGCGCAAGATCCAGCCGGACGCCCACCCGACCATCACCTTCCGATTCGGCTCGCTCATCGTCGTCGCGCTGACGGTGCTGGTGGCGAGGCTGCTGCAGTTCGAGCCGGGCGTGATCTTCGGCCTGGTCGCGGGGCTCACCTTCGCCATCACGCTCGTCGCCTCGAAGGACGCGCTCGTCATCCTGCTCGGTTCGGGGGCGGCCCTCGTGATGGCGATCGGCGCGTGGATCGGCTACTCCGCCTTCGCGCCGCTCGCGGATGCGGTACCTGGCAGCGTGCTCTTCCGCAGCCTCGCCGAGCTCTTCAGCGGCGTCGTCGTGGAGGGCGTCTCGACGCTGCCGCTCGCGCTGCTGCCGCTGCTGGCGCTCGACGGGGCGGTGCTGTTCGCGTGGCACAAATGGGTGTGGGGGCTGGCCTACATCGTGGGCGCGGCATCCTTCGTGCTCGTGATGTTCACCATCCCCGAGGCGTGGGGCGAGATCGGCAGCGGATTCGGCCGCTGGCTGCTGCTGTTCACCGGGCTCGCGGTGATCGCGGTCGGCGTGTGGCTGACGGATGCGCTCATCGAGCGCCGCGCGAAACGGATCACCGAGGAGGGGGCTACCGCGGCGCCGCCGCCTGCGCCCGCTCCCGCCGGCCCGCCGCCGACTGCGTGACGACCGGCTCGAACGACACCAGTTCGCGGCTCGTCCACCGCACGTCATCGCCGTCGAACCGAAGCTCGTGGTCGAAGCCGTGGGGGTCGTCGGCACCGACGACGCGCGCACGGAACGTTGCGGCATCCGTCCACCCGCCGCGCGCGAAGACCGGCGTGCCCGGCTCGGGTGCGAGGTCGGTCGAACCCGGCACCCAGCGGTCCGCCCCGACGACGAAACGGTGATCGACGCCGCCCTGCGTGAGCACGAGCACCGTGCCCGCGGCATCCGGCTCCACGCGAATCGCCTCGAACGGGCCGCCCTCGAACCGGAAGCGCACACCGTCGAGCTCGGCCGGGAATCCGGCAGCGGATGCGGGTGCGGGCACCTCGAGGGCGCTCGGCAGCGGGGATCCGTGCGACGCGCCCGCGAACAGTGCCTCACGGTGCGCCCAGAGGACGTCGAGCGGCTTCTGCATGTCGGGGAGGCTGCCGGTGATCGCGATCACCGCGTCGTCATCCGGGAGCACCAGACAGAACTGGCCGAACGCGCCGTCGCCGCGGTAGCCGTGCACGCTCGTCCACATCTGGTAGCCGTAGCCCTGCTGCCAGTCGGGGGTGTCGCCCGCGCTCGGCACGAGAGGTGCGGATGCGGTGGCCACCCACTCCTCGGACAGCAGGCGCGCGCCACCGAACACGCCGCCCTGCAGGAACAGCTGCCCGAAGGCGGCGAGGTCGCGCGTGGAGATCGTGAGGCCGAAGCCACCCATGTCGATGCCGCGCGCGTCGTGCTCCCAACGTGCGCCCCTGATCCCGAGCGGCTCGAACAGCCGCGGGGTGAGGTAGTCGAGCAGGCGCTCGCCGCTCAGCTTCTGCACGATGGCCGAGAGCACGTAGGTGGCGCCCGTGTTGTAGACGAAGAGCGTGCCCGCATCGGCGGCGAGCGGTGTCGCAAGGAACGCGGCGACGCCATCCGCGCCATCGTGCTCGAAGATCGCATCCATCGTGTCGTCGGCATGCCCGGTGGTCATGGTGAGCAGGTGCCGCACCCGCAGCTCGCCGAGGCGCGTATCCGGATGGGCGGGAGCCGACTCGGGGAAGAGGTCGACCAGCCGATCGTCGACCGTGAGCAGCCCCTCGGCCACCGCGAACCCGACCGCCGAGGCCGTGAACGACTTGCTCACCGAGTACATCGAATGCGGGCCGTCGACCGTGTACGGAGCCCACCCCGCCTCGGCCACCACATGCCCGTGCCGCACCACCACGATGCCGTGCATCGAGTCGAGGCGTTCGTCGAGTTCGGAGATCAGCAGCCCGAGCGTCTCGCTCGAGACGCCCTGCGCCTCCGGTGTGCTGCGGGGGAGGGCGCCGAAGGTCATGGACGCCAGGCTAGACCGGACGACCGTCGACGGTGAGCACCCGCCACGCGTCGCCGTCGCGCTCGATCGCCGACACGGTGCCGTTGTGGATCACGTCGACCGGGTGCCCGGTGAGACGGATGAGCGTGTACTTCGTGATCGTGCCGTGGCACACCACCACCACGTTCTGGTCGGGGAAGTCGGCGTCGATCTTCGCCAGACCGCGCAGGCAGCGCTCCACCATGTGCTCGAGTGTCTCGGCGCCCGGGTAGTCGCGTGCCGGGTACTCGGCCATGCTCGCGGCGCTCGGGGCGCCCTCGAACGGCCCGTAGGACCGCTCCGCGAGCTCGTCGTATGCGGGACCGAGCGGAAGCCCGAGCCCGTCGGCCACGATCTGCGCCGTCTCACGGGCGCGCGACAGCGGCGAGCTGACCACCGCATCCCACGACCAGTCGGCGAGCATCTGCTCGGCCGCGCGGGCCTGCTCCCGCCCCGTGTCGTTGAGGGGGATGTCGCTGGAACCCTGGATGCGGTCATCCCGGTTCCAGTCGGTCTGGCCGTGGCGGATGAAAGCGAGGGTCATCGAGTCGATTCCTTGTCCAGCACCTCCCCATCCTCCCAACCACGCACCCCCCTCTCAAATCAAGGACTCCGGCGCTCGAATCAAGGACTCCGTGTGACGGATGCGGCGGATGGGGCCCACAGGCCACTCCAGCCACACCACCTCCTTGATTCGAGCGCCGGAGTCCTTGAGTTGAGAGGCCGCTAGCCTGGGGGGATGGCGGCATCCTGGTCTCTCGGCGGCGCACTGCGCGGCATGTTCGCGAAGGCGACGATCGACGAAGGCACCTGGGAAGACCTGGAGGATGCGCTGCTCGGCGCCGACTTCGGCCCCGACCTCACCGAGACGATCGTCGGCGAGCTGCGGGCCAAGGTCGACCGCTACCGCACGACCGATCCGAAGGATCTGCAGCGGATGCTGCGCGAGACGATCGAGGAGCGGCTCGCGAAACTCGACTCCACCCTCACGCTCACAGCGCGCCCCGCCGTCGTGCTGGTGGTGGGCGTGAACGGCGTCGGCAAGACGACCACGATCGGCAAGTTCGCGAAGTTCCTCACCAACCACGGTCGCAGCGTGGTGGTCGGCGCGGCCGACACCTTCCGCGCGGCTGCCGTCGAGCAGCTCGCCACCTGGGCCGAGCGCGCGGGCGCCCGTATCGTGCGCCCGCAGCAGGCGGGGCAGGATCCGGCATCCGTCGCGTTCCAGACCGTGGAGCTGGCGCAGCGTGAGGGCGTCGAGATCGTGCTCATCGACACGGCGGGTCGCCTGCAGACGAAGTCGGGTCTCATGGATGAGCTCGGCAAGGTGCGGCGCGTGGTCGAGAAGTTGGAGCCGATCGCCGAGGTGCTGCTCGTGCTCGACGCCACGACCGGCCAGAACGGTCTCGCGCAGGCGGATGCGTTCATCCAGCATGCGGGTGTCACCGGCCTCGTGCTCACGAAGCTCGACGGTTCCGCGAAGGGCGGATTCGTGCTGGCTGTGCAGGAGAAGACGGGCATCCCGGTGAAGCTCGTCGGTCAGGGCGAGGGCATCGGCGATCTCACCGGCTTCACCCCGCACGTGTTCGCGCAGCAGCTCGTCGGCTGAGTCCGCGCATCCGTCCGCTCAGGTGAGGCGACCGTCGCCCGGCCGCAGCACCCGCAACCACCGGCTGCCGTAGGGCTCGACGTCGAGCTCCACGCGCCCCCGCGGGCCGAGCGCCGTCGACCCGCGTTCGAGCAGGTCCGACAGCGTCGCATCCTCGGGTTCCCCCGCGATCAGGAGCGACACGGTGGTGGCATCCGGCCCGAAGTTGTGCACGGCGATCATCCGCCCGGTGTCGGATGCGACCGAGTGCGCGAGCACCGCGGGGTCGTCGTGCTCGAGCACCTCGAGCGCGCCCCAGCCGATCTCCGACGAGGTGCGGTAGCGCTCGATGAGCTTCTGGATGAAGTGGTACAGCGAGTCCGGGTCGTGGCGTTGGTCGATCACGTTGACGAACTCCGGGCCGAAGCCGCCCTCCGGCGGACGCCGCACGAGCCGCGAGGGCGCCGCATCCGAGAATCCGCCGTTCTTGTCGGCCGACCACTGCATGGGGGTGCGCACGGACCGCCGGCCGCCCACGTCGAGGTTCTCGGCCATCCCGATCTCCTCGCCGTAGAACAGCACCGGCGTGCCCGGGAGAGAGAACAGCAGGCTGTAGACCATGCGGATGCGGCGGGGGTCGCCCGCGAGCATCGACGGAAGCCGACGCACGATGCCGCGCCCGTACACCTGCATCTCGGGTTCGGGGCCGAAGGCGTCGAACACCTCCTGGCGTTCGGCGTCGGTGAGCTTGTCGAGGGTGAGCTCGTCGTGGTTGCGCACGAAGTTGGCCCACTGCGCTTCGGCCGGCAGCGGCGGCCGGTCGCGGAGGGCTTTCGCGATCGGTCGCGCATCGGCCCGCGCGAGCGACAGGTAGAGCGCCTGCATCCCGATGAAGTCGAACTGCATGGTGAGCTGGGACGCGCCGTCGTCGCTGCCGCCGAAGTACTCCAGCTGTTCGTCGTACGGCAGGTTCACCTCGCCCAGCAGGATGGCGTCGCTCGATCGCCGCTGCAGGAACCGGCGCAGATCCTGCAGGTAGTCGTGGGGGTCGCCGCGCACATCGTCGGGCAGGTCGATGAGGAACGGCACCGCGTCGACCCGGAATCCGGAGATGCCGAGTTCGAGCCAGAAGCCCATGATCCGGGCGATCTCGTCGCGCACCCGGGGGTTCGCGATGTTGAGGTCGGGCTGGTAGCGGTAGAACGAGTGCAGGTAGTACTGGCCGCTCTTCGGCTCACGGTTCCAGACGCTCGTCTCCTCGCCGGGGAACACGAGGGCCTGCTGCTTCTTCGGCGGCTCGTCGCGCCACACGTAGTAGTCGCGGTACTCCGACTCCGGCCGGTTGACGGCGGCACGGAACCACGGATGCCGGTCGGAGGTGTGGTTGACGACCAGGTCGACGATCACCCGCATCCCGCGGTCTTTGGCGGTGCGCATGAGTTCCACGAACTGACCGAGGTCGCCGATGCCTGCGTCGACCCCGTAGAAGCCGCTGATGTCGTATCCGTCGTCCTTGCCGGGGCTCGGGTAGAACGGCATCAGCCAGAGGCAGGTGACCCCCAGGTCGGCGAGGTGGTCGATGCGGTGGCTGAGGCCCTCGATGTCGCCGCGGCCGTCGCCGTTCCAGTCCATGTACGTCTCGACGTCGAGGCAGTAGATGACGGCCGTCTTCCACCACAGGTCGCTCGTGTCGGTGATCTTCATCGGGACCCTTTCAGGGCGGGGAGGACGTCGCGGCCGAAGGCGGTGAGGAACGCGTCCTGTCGCCGCCCGACGTGGTGCAGGAAGAGCTCGTCGAACCCGAGCGCGGCGAGGCCGAGCAGGTGGTCGAGGTGTTCGCCGGTGTCGGCGGAGACGAACACGTGCTCGCGGATGTCGTCGGGCGTCGCCGAGGCGGAGGCGCGGTCGAACTCCTCCGGCTGTTCGAGTTCCCACAACCGCGGCGGTCCGATCACGGCGTGACGCCACTGGTCGTACGCGAGCGCGAGCGCCGCATCCGGGTCGTCCGCCCAGCTGAGATGCACCTGTAGCGCGATGGGGCCCTTGCCGCCTGCGGCACGGTAGGCGGCCATCACCTCCGCCATCTGCTCGGGAGGCTGCACGACCGTGATGAGCCCGTCGGCCCATCCGGCGACTTCGGATGCGGTCTCGGGGCCGACCGCAGCACCGAACAGTTGCGGGGGCACCTGGGGGAGCGACCAGATGCGCGCCTCGTGCACCCGCACCAGCCCGTCGTGGGTGACCTGCCGGCCCTTCAGCAGCTCGCGGATGACGTGCACCGACTCGGCGAGGCGCGCATCGCGGGTGTCGTGGTCGGGCCACGGGTCGCCGGTGATGTGCTCGTTGGCGGCCTCACCGCTGCCGAACGCGGCCCAGAAGCGGCCGGGGAACATCTCGCCGAGTGTGGCAATCGCCTGCGCGACGATCGCCGGATGCGCGCGCTGCCCGGGCGCCGTCACCACCCCGAACGGCAGGCGGGTGGTCGCGAGCGCCGCACCGAGCCAGCTCCACGAGTAGCCGGAATGCCCCTGGCGAACGCTCCAGGGGGCGAAATGGTCGGAGCACATCGCCGCATCGAAGCCGACCTCCTCGGCGCGCTGCACGGCTTCGAGGAGTTCGGAGGGCGGCGCCTGCTCGTGGGAGGCGTGGAAGCCGATGACGGTCATGGGGTCCTCTCGTCGGTGTCGAGGTTCGTCGTTCCCGGCCTGCCCGACAAGGGCGTTGCGGACGCAGGAGGAGTCGGCTACGGGGCTCTTCCGCTCGGCGCCACCCAGGCAGTAGCATCAGCCAACCCGAGAGAATGTCAGCCGATGAACGCCCCCCGAATCATCGCCCTCACCGCCCTCGTCGCCCTCGGCGTCGGTGCCGGGATGGCTCCTGTCCAGGCCCAAGACGCTGTGCCCGTCGCCCATGGCACGGCAGCAACCGCGGAGTCCGTGGAGTCGAACCTCGACGCGCTGCTCACCGAGCATGCGGCGGTGCAAGAGCGCGCCCGCCAAGCCGCCCAGCCGGACGCCGACGCGCCCCTCGCATCCGCCGGCGCCGAGGTGTCCGACGCACCCGTGCGGCGCGACGCGTCCGGGATGCGCCTGCGTCCCGACGGCACCCCCTGGATCGACCCGAACACGGGACTCGCACCGGGCATGGCCCTCGTCCCGGTCGATCTGGACGGCAGCATCCGCGCCCTCAACGCCTACCGCGCGGCCCGCGGGCTTCCGGCGTTCGGATGGGGCGAGTGGGGATGCGAGCCCCGGATCACGATCCACGCCGGCTTGTTCATGCGCGTCGGAACCACGCATGCTGACATGCTCATCCGCAACAACCCGGGTGCCGTCGCCCTCGCGCCCAGCCGCGGTGGCCAGATCTCCGCCACCTGGATCGTCGAGGCCGCCGTCGCGAACGACGGTACCCGCACGCCGGGGGTCATCCTCATCGTCCGCCTCTCCGAGTGCGGCATCCCGCTGCCGCCCGCGCCCCCTGTCACCGAGCCTCCCGCGCCCCAGCCGCCCGTTCCGCCGGCACCCGAGCCGCCGGCGCCGCCGGCCCCCGAACCTCCCGCCCCCGAGCCGCCGCCCGCCGACCCGCCGACCGACGTGCCTCCCGCCGCCTGATCGGGATGCGGCAGGATGGCCAGGTGAGCGACGACGCGACAGCCCCCTTCCTCATCGACGCCGGCGGCGACGCGGGTACCGACCCGCGAGCGTTCGCGTCCGGCGCCGCCGACCTGGAGGCGGCCGGCTACGACGGCATCTTCGCCGCCGAGACGAAGCACGACCCGTTCGTGTCGCTCACGGCCGCGGCGATGCGCACCGAACGCGTCACCCTCATGACCGGCATCGCCGTCGCGTTCGCGCGCAGCCCGATGACGGTCGCCGAGACCGCCAACGACCTGCAGCTCGTCTCCGGCGGACGCTTCGTGCTCGGCCTCGGATCGCAGGTGAAGCCGCACATCGAGCGCCGGTTCTCGATGCCGTGGTCGGCGCCCGCCGCCCGGATGCGGGAGTACGTGGGTGCCGTGCGCGCCATCTGGTCGTCGTGGGAGTCGGGCGAGAAGCTCGCCTTCGAGGGCGAGCACTACCGCCACACCCTCATGACCCCGTTCTTCTCGCCCGGGCCGAACCCGTACGGGCAGCCGCCCATCTGGATCGCTGCGGTGGGGGAGCGGATGACGGAGACCGCCGGTGCCGTCGCCGACGGGCTGCTCGCCCACACCTTCACGACGGAGCGCTACCTGCGCGAGGTGACCCGTCCGGCGCTCGAGCGGGGTGCCGCATCCGCCGACCGCGACCCGGCGACCCTGGGACTCTCGGTACCCGCCTTCGTCGCCGTCGGCGAAACCCAGCAGGAGCTCGACCGCGCGATCGCGGCCACCCGCCAGCAGATCGCCTTCTACGGGTCGACGCCCGACTACCTGCCGGTGCTCGCCCTGCACGGGTGGGAGTCGGTGCACGAGCGCCTCAACGCGGGTGCGCGACGCGGCGAGTGGAAGGAGATGGCCGCCGCGATCGACGACAAGGTGCTCGCCGCGTTCGCCGCGGTCGGTTCGGCGTCGGAGGTGGCGGCGCAACTGCGCGAGCGCTTCAGCGGCCTGGTCACGCGGCTCTCCTTCAGCGCGAGCTACCCCATCCCGGAGGCGACGAGCGCGGCCCTGCTGGCGGCGCTGCGCGGCTGACCGCGACCTCGGGATCAGGCGGGCAGCTGAACCTGGCCGGTCGCGATCAGCACGACCGACGCCACGATCACCACGGCGAGCATCAGCAGCGCCGCGGTGCCGGCCACGACGAGCGCGAACAGCCACGGGCGCACCGCCGTCCACCCGACGGTTCCCGGGTACCGTGCCTGCACCTCCTGCGCCGGCAGACCCCGCGGCACCTCGTGCAGTGGCGCTCCGATCGCCTTCGCGATCTCGTCGAGCACGGGACGCTCCCAGAAGTCGCCCGAGAGCCAGAACAGGCGCTCGTGCAGGTGCGACACGGCGTAGAGGGTGGCGGGCGTGGGGCGCTCGCGACCCGGAGGCGTCGGGGGCGTTCCCGGCTGCGGGACGAGCACGAGAGCGGCGATGTCGCCGAATGACCAGGTCCGGGTGCGGAACGGGCCACGGATGCGGATGGCGTGGCCGTCGATGCGCGCCGAGACGCGCCCGAAGTAGACGGCGAGTGCGAGCCCCCCGAGCAGCAGCACGACGCCCACCATCATGAACGCGAGTCCGAGCGACGGCCAAGCCGCCACGATCAGCACGATGAGGAAGAGCGGCCCCACGAGCAGCATGCGCGTCAGCAGCCGGCGGTGGAACGCCGCCCACGACGGCCGGAACTCGGGCGGTGCTGCGGCCTCGGCGGTGCCGGCGTCGGTCATGACAGCTCCCGGTGCGCCGCCGACAGGCTCACGTATCCGTCCGCGTTGCGGCGGATGCCCGCCACCTCCTCGTCGGTGAGCTCGCGGCGCACCTTCGCGGGAACCCCGGCGACGAGCGAACGCGGCGGGATCACGGTGCCCTCCAGCACGAGCGCGCCGGCGGCGACGAGCGACTCGCGCCCGACGATGGCGCGGTTCAGAACCGTCGCGTTCATGCCGATGAGGCAGTCGTCCTCGATGGTGCAGCCGTGAACGACCGCGCCGTGCCCCACCGACACCCCGGATCCGATCACCGTCGGCACCCCGTGGTCGACGTGCACGACCACGTTGTCCTGCAGGTTCGATCTCGCCCCGAGCGTCACGCTGTCGCTGTCGGCGCGGATCACGGCGCCGTAGAACACCGACGACTCCGGATGCAGGCTCGCCGCCCCGATGACGGTCGCGTTGGGCGCCACCCACGCGGTCGCATCGATCTCGGGAGTGCGCCCGTCGAAGGCGTGGATGGTCGGCATCCCGCCACGCTACCGCGCGCCGGTAGACTCGACGCCGTCATGGCAACCTTCGGCACCCTCTCCGACCGGCTCACTCAGACCTTCAAGAACCTCCGCACCAAGGGCAAGCTCACGCCCGCGGATGTCGACGGCACGGTGCGCGAGATCCGTCGCGCCCTGCTCGACGCCGACGTCGCGCTCGAGGTCGTGAAGGAGTTCACCGGCAAGGTGCGCGAGCGCGCCCTCTCCGACGAGGTCAACAAGGCGCTCAACCCGGCCCAGCAGGTCGTGCAGATCGTCAACGAGGAGCTGGTCGGCATCCTCGGCGGGCAGCAGCGCCGGCTCGAGTTCGCGAAGAAGCCGCCGACCGTCATCATGCTCGCGGGCCTGCAGGGTGCCGGTAAGACGACCCTCGCCGGCAAGCTCGCCAAGTGGCTCAAGAAGGAAGGGCACACGCCCCTTCTGGTGGCATCCGACCTCCAGCGCCCGAACGCCGTCACCCAGCTGCAGGTGGTGGGCGAGCAGGCCGGCGTGCCGGTCTTCGCCCCGGAGCCCGGCAACGGCGTCGGCGATCCTGTGAAGGTCGCCAAGAACGGTGTCGCCGAGGCGGAGCGCAAGCAGTTCGACGTGGTCATCGTCGACACCGCCGGACGCCTCGGCATCGACGCCGAGCTCATGAAGCAGGCCGCCAACATCCGCAAGGCCGTGAACCCGGATGAGGTGCTGTTCGTCATCGACGCGATGATCGGCCAGGACGCCGTCACCACGGCGCGCGCCTTTCAGGAGGGCGTCGACTTCACGGGTGTGGTGCTCACCAAGCTCGACGGCGACGCACGCGGTGGTGCGGCCCTCTCCGTGGCGAGCATCACCGGTCGCCCCATCATCTTCGCGTCGACCGGTGAAGGCCTCGACGACTTCGAGCCGTTCCACCCCGACCGCATGGCGAGCCGCATCCTCGACCTGGGTGACATCCTCACCCTCATCGAGCAGGCCCAGTCGGCGTTCGACGAGGAGGAGGCGGCGAAGGTCGCGGAGAAGTTCCGCACCGACAGCTTCACCCTCGACGACTTCCTCGGGCAGATGCAGCAGCTCAAGAAGATGGGCTCGCTGAAGGGGATGCTCGGCATGCTGCCGGGCGCGCGCGGCATGAAGGAGCAGCTCGAGAACTTCGACGAGCGCGAGATCGACCGCACCGAGGCGATCATCCGCTCCATGACCCCGGCCGAGCGCCAGAACACGAAGCTGCTCAACGGCTCGCGGCGCCTGCGTATCGCGAAGGGTTCCGGCTCGACCGTCACCGAGGTCAACCAGCTGGTGCAGCGTTTCGAGCAGGCCGCCAAGATGATGAAGACGGTCGCGAAGGGCGGCATGCCGCAGGTGCCCGGCATGGGCCCGATCCCCGGCGCGCACGGCGGTAAGAAGCAGCAGCAGGCGAAGAAGAAGGGCTCTCGCTCGGGAAACCCGGCGAAGCGGGCGGCCGAGAACGCGGCCCTCGCGCAGGGTGCGAAGCCCGCGGGCGGCTCCGGCGGCGGTTCCGGATTCGGGCTCGGCGGCGGCGCGAAGGGGCAGCAGGCTCCCACCGAGGAAGAACTCGCCGCGCTGCAGAAACTGCTCGGCCGCTAGAAGGGCCGGCAGCCAGCGCGGGCGCCGAACCGCTCGCTAGCGTTGACGGCATGACTTCTCGCCCTCTCCGCATCGCCGCCCAGGTCCAGCCGCAGCACGCCGACTATCCGGCCATCCGCGACACCGTCCGGCGCCTGGAAGATCTCGGCATCGACGTGATCTTCAACTGGGACCACTTCTACCCGCTCACGGGCGACCCCGACGGCAAGCACTTCGAGGCGTGGACGATGCTCGCCGCGATCGCCGAGCAGACCAGCCGCGTCGAGTTCGGCCACTTGGTGAACTGCAACTCGTACCGCAACCCCGACCTGCAGGCCGACATGGCCCGCACCCTCGACCACATCTCGGGCGGCCGATTCATCTTCGGAACCGGATCGGGCTGGTTCGAGAAGGACTACGACGAGTACGGGTACGAGTTCGGCACCGTCGGCACCCGCCTCGACGCGCTCGCGGAGGCGCTGCCCCGCATCGAGGAGCGCTGGACCAAGCTCAACCCCGCCCCGACCCGCGACATCCCGATCCTCATCGGCGGAGGCGGCGAGAAGAAGACCCTGCGGCTGGTCGCACGCCACGCCGACATCTGGCACTCCTTCCCCGACCCCGACACGCTGAAGCGCAAGCTCGGCATCCTCGCCGAGCACTGCGAGGCCGAGGGCCGCGACATCGCCGACATCGAGATCTCGGTCGAGAACCGTCAGGGCGACGAGGCGAAAGCCGACGAGCTGCACGCGCTCGGCGCGACCCTCTTCACGGTCGGCATCTCCGGACCCGACTACCCGCTCGACGGGCTGAAGCGGATGCTGGCCTGGCGCGACTCGAACAGCTGATGAGCCGGGCGATCCGTGTCGGGGTGCAGATCGCGCCCCAGCACGCGAGCTACCCGGTGCTTCGGGATGCCGTGCGCCGCGCCGAAGATCTCGGTGTCGACCTGGTGATGGGCTGGGATCACTTCTTCCCGCTGACGGGAGACCCGGACGGCGCACACTTCGAGGGGTTCACGGTGCTCGCGGCGATCGCCGAGCAGACCTCGCGCGTCGAATTCGGTCCGCTCGTGTCGGCGACGCCCTTCCGCAACCCCGACCTGGTCGCCGACATGGCCCGCACCATCGACCACATCTCCGCACACGACACGGGAACGGGCCGCTTCATCCTCGGGCTCGGCGCGGGATGGAACGAGCGCGACTTCGACGAGTACGGCTACCCGTTCGGCACGGTCGGCTCGCGTCTCAGCGGATTCGAGCAGGCGGTTCCGCGCATCCGGGAGCGCCTCGGGCGCCTCAACCCGGCACCGACCCGCCGCATCCCGATCCTGATCGGTGGGGCGGGGGAGCGGCGCACGCTCCGCATCGTGGCCGAGCATGCCGACATCTGGCACGCCTTCGGCGACGTCGACACGCTCGCCCACAAGGTCGCGGTGCTCGAAGAGCATTGCCGCGCCGTCGGTCGCGACCCCGGCGAGATCGAACGTTCCACCGGCACCAGCGTGCGCGGGCTCGGTGTGGGCGATCCCGAGACGGCCGAACGTTTCGTCGCGATGGGGTTCACGACCTTCGTCGTCGCGATCACCGCACCCGAGCTCGACTTCGGGCCCCTGCAGGCGCTGCTGCGCTGGCGCGACGGGCGCTAGCGGGCGACGCCGACGGGCGAGCCGGGGTGGTGGAAGCGATCGCCCGGCCCGCCGTCGGAGGGCTACTGCCCGAGCGTCGCCGCGACCTCGTCGAGCGCTGCGCCGAAGCCCTTCTGGAAGTCCGGCGAGCCGGCCGACTCGACGAACTCGCGGGCACGGTCGATCGTCAGCACCGTGATCGGGTCGAGGATGAACGACTCGTCGAGCTCTCGCGGGTCCGGCCACGGGCCCGGGAAGGGGAACGGGAACGGGAAGGGGAACGGGAAGGGGAACGGCCAGCGCGGCCAACGGGGCCACATCGTGCCGCACCAGTCGTCGAACTCGGCGAACGCGATGAGCGCGCGCGCCCCCGCCTCGCGTTCGACCGGCTCACGGGAACCCGCCGATACGGCGCGGGTGACGTTGCGGGCGAACTGGACGGCGGTCTGCCGGGGAACGAGCCCGGCGACCACGTTCACGACGTGCGACGCGACGACCGCGTCGATCTCATGCGCGTAGCGCGCGCGGATCAGCAGCTGCCACGGAACCTTGTCGGCGCCCGGGAAATGATCGATATCCCACATGGTGACTCTCCTCATCGGCCCCGATCGGGGCCATCGTCAATGAGGAGGAGGCGAGGCGGAGGGTGATACCTACCGCTCCAGCGCGCCTTCCCGGAACTCCCGGATGAGGTGCGCCGTCACCGCGCGCAGGTCGCCCTCCGCCGCATCCGCCACCGCCAGCTGGCGCTGGTAGCTGGCCCCGATCGCGAGCGTGTGGCGCACACCCTCCAGCTCGGCGCGGCACCCCAGCTCGGATGCGATGGGCAGCAGGTCGTCGAGGAGCTCCTCGAGGTGGGCGGTCACCGGGCGCTCGAGTCCGCGGCGGTCGACGATGATCTCCGCGTCGAGCCCGTAGCGTGCGGCTCGCCACTTGTTCTCGCGGTGGAACCAGGGCTGCAGGGTGGGCAGCTCGCGGCCCGCGTCGAGCTGCCGCGAGAAGAACTCGACCAGGCTCTGGGTGAGGGCGGCGACGGCGGCGAGCTCGGCGAGGGTCGACATCCCGTCGCACGCGCGCACCTCGATCGTGCCCCAGCGGGGTGCCGGGCGGATGTCCCAGCGCACCTCGGTGGCGTCCTCCATGATCCCGGTGCGCACCATGTCGTCGAGGTAGCCCTCGTAGTCGGCCCAGGTGGGCAGCGGCCAGGGGAGCCCCGCCGTCGGCAGCTGCTGGAACACGAGCGCGCGGTTCGAGGCGTAGCCGGTGCGCTCGCCGGCCCAGAACGGGCTGGATGCGCTGAGCGCCTGCAGGTGCGGCAGGTACAGCGAGAGGGCGTTGATGATCGGCATCACCTTGTGCACATCCTCCACGCCGACGTGCACGTGGATGCCCCAGATCATCATGTTGCGCCCCCACCACTGGGTGCGCTCGATGAGCGTGTGGTAGCGGGTCTTGTCGCTGACGGCCTGGTCGTACCACTGCGCGAAGGGGTGGCTGCCGGCGCACATCAGCTCGAGACCGAGGGGGTCGGTGGCCGTTCGCACGGCAGCGATCGCGGCGGCGATGTCGCCGACCGCCTGCGGCACGTCGCGACCGATGCCGCTCGTGATCTCGACGGTGTTGGTGAGCAGTTCGGCCGTCGCGGTGTGCCGCGCATCGGGATCCGCCGCGGCCATCACCTGATCGATGATCTCGGGACCGCGCCCCACGAGCTCGCCGGTCGCGGGATCCGCGAGCATCAGCTCCCACTCGATCCCGACGGTGCTGCGCTGCGACGGCGCGAAGGCGACCTCCATGCGGCGAGTCTGGCATCCGGGCGCCCGTGGCGGGAACGGGTTGTCATCTGGCGGAATGCGCGGTATCGCGTGTCGGACGCCGCGCGTAACGTGACGAGGTGCCCACCACCTCCCGGCTCTCGCCTCTCGTGCTCGTCGCCATCGTGTTCACGCTGCTGGCGTGGGGCAGCGCGTTCATCGTGATCCGCGGTGTCGCGCCCGAGATCGGCGGAGGTGCCCTCGCGCTGGGGCGGCTGGCGGTCGGCACGCTCGCGCTCGGCGTGCTCATGCTCATCGCGCGCCGGTGGCTGCGCCCCACGCGCCGCGAGTGGGCGCTGCTGGTGCTGTACGGCGTCGCCTGGTTCGGCGCGTACAACGTCACCCTCAACCTCGCCGAGCACACGCTCGACGCCGGCACGACGGCCATGATCGTCAACATCGGGCCGATCCTGATCGCGCTCGGCGCGGGGGTGTTCCTCGGCGAAGGCGTGCCCAGGTGGCTGCTGATCGGCGCGGGGGTCTCGTTCTCCGGGGTCGTGCTCATCGGGCTCGGCATGAGCGTCTTCAACGGCGGGGGCGAGGTCGACGTCGCAGGGGTCCTGTGGGCGCTCGCCTCGGCGGTCACCTACGCCACGGGCGTCCTCGCCCAGAAGCCGATCGTGCGTCGCCTGCCGTCGGTGCAGGTCACTTTCATCGGATGCGTCATCGGCATGCTCGCGTGCCTCCCGTTCGCCGGTCAGCTGCTCGGGGAGGCGGCGCAGGCGTCTCCCGCAGCGATCGCCGGAGTCGTGTACCTCGGCATCGTGCCCACCGCCCTCGCCTTCACCACGTGGGGCTACGCGCTGGCCCGGGTCCCCGCCGGGCAGCTCGGCGTCTCCACCTACATCGTGCCGCCGCTCACGATCATCGCCGGATGGCTCGTCTTCGACGAGGTGCCGACGCTGCTCGCCGTCATCGGCGGTGTGCTGTGCCTCACCGGAGTGGCGCTCTCGCGGCGCCGCCCGGCCCCACCGGCGACCGCATCCGCCGAGGTGGTTGGTAGCCGAGCGCCCCAGGACGTGTCAGAATAGTTTGTTGGAGCCGCGCAGCCCGACCCTCTATCAGGCGCGATGGTTCCCCCTTCAGAGCTTTCTGCCGGAGTGTGCCCCCACGCGCACGGGAGCAGTTCGAACCCCTACACACACGTTCAGGAGAATTGTGGCTGTCAAGATCCGCCTCAAGCGGCTCGGCAAGATCCGTGCCCCCTACTACCGCATCGTCGTCGCCGACTCGCGCACCAAGCGCGACGGTCGCGTGATCGAAGAGATCGGCAAGTACCACCCCACCGAGGAGCCCTCGTTCATCGAGGTCAACTCCGAGCGTGCCCAGTACTGGCTCTCCGTCGGCGCCCAGCCGACCGAGCAGGTGCTCGCGCTGCTGAAGCTCTCGGGCGACTGGGGAACCTTCAAGGGCGAGAAGGGTGCCAAGAGCACCATCCGCACCAAGGAGGCGCCCGTCGCGTTCGAGGTCGACGAGAAGAAGAAGCCGGTCCTCAAGCCCAAGGCTGAGAAGAAGGCCCCCGTCGAGGAGGCCCCGGCCGCCGAGGAGACCGAGGTCGTGGCCGACGCCGATGTGGCCGAGGCCGAGGCCGAGGTCGTCGCTGTCGAGGGTGTCGAGGCCGCTGAGGCCGAGGCAGCCGACGCCGACGCCGACAAGGAGTAGTTCCGTGCTCGCATCCGCCCTCGAGCACCTCGTCAAGGGGATCGTCGATCACCCCGACGACGTGCAGGTGGATTCGTCGAGCAGCGCGCGTGGCGAGGTCCTCGAGGTGCGTGTGCACCCCGAGGACCTCGGCCGCGTCATCGGCCGCTCGGGTCGCACCGCGAAGGCGCTGCGCGCCCTCGTGACCGCGCTCGCCGACGGCCGCCGCGTACGCGTCGACGTCGTCGACACCGACGCGGCGTGAGCGGGGCCAAGCGCTCCGGCACCACCCAGCTGCGCGTCGGGCGGCTCGTCAAGGCGCACGGCCTGAAGGGCGCCCTGAAGGTCGAGCTCTACACCGACGACCCGGGCAAGCGTTTCGTTCCCGGTGCCTCGTTCTCGCTGCAGGTGCCCACCTCGTCGCCGTGGCACGGCAAGTCGATCGAGCTCATCGAGCTGCGCTGGTACAACTCGCATCCGGTGGCCTTCTTCGTCGGGGTCGACGACCGCACGGCGGCCGAGACTCTCGTGAAGGCGATCCTGTGGGTCGACGCCGACATCGCCGCAGAGCAGGAGCCCGACGCCTGGTACGACCACCAGCTGGTCGGCCTGCGCGTTCTGCGTGAGGGTGTCGAGGTCGGCAAGGTGGCGCGCGTCGAGCACCTTCCCGCCCAGGATCTGCTGATCGTGAAGACGACCGATCGCGAGGTGCTCGTGCCGTTCGTCTCGGCGATCGTTCCGACGGTCGACCTGCAGGCCGGCACTGTCATCGTCACCCCGCCGGCGGGCCTCTTCGAGGACCTGGCCGACGAGGCTCCCGGGCCCGAGCCCGAGGCTGAGGCTGAGGCGAACTCCGACGCGTAGGCGGTCGTGACCGCACGCAGCGCCCATGGGCGCTGCTCAGTCGGATTTCACCACATCGCGAGCGGCCTCCGCAGGTGCTCGTCACGCCGGATCAGCTCGAGCAGCTGCGCCTCCACCTCCGCCCAGCCGTGCATCAGTTGCCGGTAGCTCACGCGTATCGGCAGGTACCCGGCCAGGATGAGTGCCCGATCGCGGGCGCGATCCTTGTCGAAGTCCTGATGGAACGACTCCCCGTCGAGTTCGAGCACCAGGCGATCGCCGATGACGAGGTCGACTCTCCCGACCCCCACGATCGTCACCTGGGAGCGCACCCGGATTCGCCGACTGCGCAACGAGAGACGGGCGAGCGTCTCGAGGCCGGATTCGCTGAGCGGGTCGAGAGACTCGAGCACCCGCCGACCGGGTGCGGTGCGCCGTAGCAACGCCTCGACGGTGGGAAGCTCGAGGATCTTGCGGTTGACGACCGAATCCGCAGCGACGACGGCCGCCCGGAACGGCTGGCACTGAACTGCGAGCGCGAGGGACGTCTCCGGATCATCGAGGGGCGAATCGGCGAGCTTCCGCTCATCGCTCCAGTGCAGGCGAACACCCGCGCCGACGGCGACGCCACGTGCCACCCGCACATGCGGTTGTTCGGGTTTCAGCACCCAGGCTCCGTGCGCCTGGAGGGCCGACACGCAACTGAGCGCGCCGCCCGCACGCACCGCCGCGGCGACGTCGGTGGGCGCATCCGGGGTCGAGAAGCGCCCGCGGCGCAATCGGATCAGGCGCCTCTCGGCGACCGCCCGCGCGATGTCGCGGTCGTCGAGCCCGAGATCGTGGAGCCGTGCGGTGCTGAAGAACTGTTCGGGTGCCATGCGGGCAGGTTTGCCGAACGCGGTCGGCAGTCGCCGCCCGCGGAGACGGACTGTGGACTGCGCGAACTCCGACGCAGCGGGGAGGACGACCGCTCCGTGCGGCCAAGGGCCGCCCTCAGTCGGAGTTCGCCACCCGCGCCGCTACGCTCGACAGGTGCGTATCGACGTCGTCACGATCTTCCCGGAGTTCTTCTCCGTACTCGACGTGTCGCTCGTCGGCAAGGCGCGCGCGTCGGGTCTCATCGACATCCGCGTGCACGATCTGCGCGACTTCACCCACGACAGGCACCGAACCGTCGACGACACCCCCGCGGGTGGTGGCGCCGGCATGGTGATGAAGCCCGAGCCGTGGGGAGAGGCGCTCGATACCGTGCTGAAGGGCGCCTCGGATGCGGTGGTCGTGTTCCCGACGCCGGCCGGCGAACTCTTCCGGCAGCCGATCGCGCGCGAGCTCGCCGCCGCCCGGCATCTGGTGTTCTGCTGCGGCCGCTACGAGGGCATCGATCAGCGCGTGATCGATCACGCACGCACCCGACCCGAGGTCGCGGAGGTGCGCGAGTTGAGCCTCGGAGACTATGTGCTCAACGGCGGCGAGGTCGCGGTGACGGCGATGATCGAGGCCGCCGGCCGTCTGGTGCCCGGCATGGTGGGGAACCCGGATTCGCTCGTCGAGGAGAGCCACGAGGATGGCCTGCTCGAGTACCCGAGCTACACGAAGCCGGCCGTCTGGCGCGACCTCGAGACACCGCCCGTGCTGCTCTCGGGCAACCACGCCGCGATCGACGCGTGGCGGCGCGAGCAGCAGCTGGAGCGCACCCGACGCGTTCGCCCCGAACTCCTCGGCGAGTAGCCGGCTTCAGCTCGAGCGGGCGGTGAGGACGAGCGGTCCGTCGGGCGTGACGGCCACCGTGTGCTCGGCGTGGGCGCCGCGCGAGCCGTCCTTCGAGCGCAGGGTCCAGCCGTCGCGGTCGGTGTAGATCTCGTCGGTGGTGTGCATGAACCACGGCTCGATCGCGAACACGAGTCCCGCGCGCAGCGGCAGCCCGCGCTTGCGGCGGCCGTCGTTGGGGATGTGCGGGTCGCCGTGCATCTCCCTGCCGACGCCGTGCCCGCCGAAGTCGAGGTTCACGCCGAGGCCGGCGGCTTCGGCCACGTCGCCGATGGACGCCGAGATGTCGCCGATCTTGTGACCGATGGTCGCTGCGGCGATGCCCGCTTCGAGCGCCCGCTCGGTGGTTGCGATCAGCTCGAGGTCCTTCGGGTCGGCGTCGCCGACCACGATCGAGAGGGCCGAGTCGGTGACCCAGCCGTCGACGGATGCGGCGAAGTCGAGCGAGAGCAGGTCGCCGTTCTTGAGGCGGTAGTCGTGGGGGAGCCCGTGCAGCACCGCGTCGTTCACGGAGGTGCAGAGCACCTTGCCGAACTTGGAGCCGCCGAACGAGGGGTGGTAGTCGATGTAGCAGCTCTCGGCGCCCGCCTTGCGGATCATGTCGTGCGCGAGGCGGTCGAGGTCGAGCAGGTTGACGCCCACGTCGGCGGCGTCGCGCGTGGCTTCGAGCACGCTCGCCACGAAACGGCCTGCGGCTTTCATCTGCTCGATCTCAGCGGGCGTCCGGAGTTCTATCACCTGACGAGCGTAACCTTGAGGGATGGTCGTCCGCCGCGTCGTCTACCGTCTGCTGTTCCCGTTGGCTTTCCTGCTGCCGGTGTGGGTCCTCATCGCCCGCGGCATCCTGCTCGATGGCATCGGCTGGGACTTCCTCGTCTACCTGTTCGCGTGCCCGATCCTGTTCGTGGCCCTGCTGGTGATCGGCGGCCTCATGGTGTGGCGTCCGGGTGCTCGCGAGCAGAAGGCCGTCACAGGGTGGGATGCGGCGGTGCTGATCGCGCTGTGGCTCGCCCTGATCGCCACGGGCTTCGTCGCGCATCCGGCGCTCGTCGCCCTCGCCGTCGTGCTCGTGCTGGTGGCGTTCTGGCTGGCTCTGTGGGAGCTGGTGTCGGCGGGGCGCAAGCAGTTCCAGGCCGTCATGGACGACATCGACGCCACCACGCGCGGCGCACGCGCCTCGGTGCCGCAGCAGCCGCAGAATCTCGACATCGGCGAGGTCATCGTGGTGACCTCGGAGGATGTGACGAAGCCCGAGCGCGACTCCTGACCCGCTCCGGCTCCCACCGAGTCGCGGCCAGGGCCTCCCGTATGGCAGAATTGCTCCTTGTGCTTCCGCACGGCCCTGCCACAGGGGGACCGTCGCCGCGTGAAGCCACCCCTTCATCCCAGAATCTTCATACCGCGTTCGACCTGTGGCGGGCGCAGAGAGCGAAAACTCCATGCATATCCTCGACGACGTCGACGCCGCATCGCTGCGTTCCGACATCCCCGACTTCCGCCCGGGTGACACCGTCAAGGTGCACGTCAACATCATCGAAGGCACGCGCAGCCGTATCCAGATCTTCCAGGGCGTCGTCATCGGCCGCTCGAACGAGGGCGTGCGCGAGACCTTCACGGTCCGCAAGGTCAGCTTCCAGGTGGGCGTCGAGCGCACGTTCCCGGTGCACTCGCCGGTGATCGACCACATCGAGGTCGTCACCCGCGGTGACGTGCGTCGCGCGAAGCTCTACTACCTGCGCGAGCTCCGTGGCAAGAAGGCCAAGATCAAGGAGAAGCGCGAGTTCTGACACTCAGCGCACCCCGTCGAGCCCGGTCCCGCAGCAGCGGGGCCGGGCTTCGTCGTTCCCGGGCGCGGATGCCGTGATCCTGCGCGTGGGAGGGGCATCCGCTCAGGGTCGGCCGCCTATGCTTGCTGAGGACTTCAGGGGAGAGATGAGCGACGAGATCGACGCGCCCGCGGCGCCCGAGGCGGATGCCCGCGAGACGAAGAAGGCGTCGGCTGACGAACCCAGCCGCAAGCGCGGATTCGCACTGTTCTTGCGAGATGTGGCTTTGATCGTGCTCGCCGCGATCGTCATCTCGTTCCTCATCAAGACCTTCCTCATCCGGTCGTTCTACATCCCGTCGGAGTCGATGGAAGACACCCTGATCCGCAACGACCGGATCATCGTGAACCAGCTCGAGCCCGACCTGATGCCGATCGAGCGCGGCGACGTCGTCGTGTTCAAGGATCCGGGCGGGTGGCTCGACCCGGTGCCGCAGCCGGAGCAGAACCCGGTCGCAGGCTTCTTCGACTGGCTGCTGTCGTTCGTGGGCCTCACCGCGCCCGACTCGAACGACCACCTCATCAAGCGCGTCATCGGCCTCCCCGGAGACACCGTCACCTGCTGCGACGACTTCGGGCAGATGTCGGTGAACGGCGAGGCGCTCGACGAGTCGCCGTATGTGAAGCTGCCGCCGAACGCCACGAAGGTGTCGAAGGACGACTTCGAGGTGACGGTGCCCGAGGGCTCGCTGTGGGTGATGGGCGACAACCGGTGGAACTCCCGCGACTCCCGCTACAACCGCGACCAGCCCGGCAACGGCTTCGTCCCCATCGAGAACGTGGTGGGTCGCGCGGTCCTGATCTCGTGGCCGATCGACCGCTGGGCGCTGCTCGACAACTACCCGATCGTGTTCGGCGACGTTCCCGAGCCGGGCGATGCCCCCGCGATCGAGAACAGCGGCTCGCCGACCCCCGATCCCGCGTCGACCGGGACCTCCGGCGGATGACCGTCGCCGATCCCACCCTGCGGGTGGAGCGGGCGCTGTTCAAGGACGGCGCCACGCTGGTGATCGGATGCGACGAGGTGGGTCGCGGGGCGATCGCCGGCCCGGTGGCGGTGGGGCTGGGTGTGTTCCTGCCCGACGTGCGCCGGATGCCGAAGGGGCTGCGCGATTCGAAACTGCTCTCGGAGGCGAGGCGCGAGGAGCTGCACCCGCAGGTGGCGGCGTGGGCGCCGCATTCGGCGGTGGGCCTCGCCGACAACGTGGAGGTCGACAGCATCGGCATCATCGCGGGGCTCGGCCTCGCGGCGACGCGCGCGCTCGAGTCGCTCGTGATGGCGGGCGTGCCGGTCGAATCCGCGGTGCTGGTGCTCGACGGGTCGCACGACTGGCTGACGCCGGCGCTCGCGGCCTGGCCGGAGACGTCGCGCCCGCGCGTGATCACCCGCGTGAAGGCCGACCGCGACTGCGCGACGGTCGCCGCCGCATCCGTGCTGGCGAAGGTGTACCGCGATCGCCTCATGATCGAGGCCGACGCCGTGCACCCCGGCTACGACTGGGTGAGCAACAAGGGTTACGCCTCGTCGAGCCACTACGCGGCCATTGATCGGCTCGGATCGAGCGCTCTGCACCGCTGGAGCTGGCTGAAGCAGCCGGCCCTGTTCTAGCGAACTAGACTCTGCCTGATGGACGAGGACGATTTCGACGACTACGACCGTGAGGTCGAGCTGGCGCTGTACCGCGAGTATCGCGACGTCGTCGGTCAGTTCAAGTACGTGATCGAGACGGAGCGCCGCTTCTACCTCGCAAACGAGGTGTCCTTGGAGCGTCACGACACCGATCACGATTTTTATTTCGAGCTCACGATGAACGACGTGTGGGTGTGGGACGTGTACCGTTCCGACCGTTTCGTGAAGAGCGTGCGCGTGCTCACCTTCAAGGACGTGAACGTCGAGGTGCGCGGCGACAAGGATCTGGAGCTCCCGAAGGAGCTCGCGCTCGACGAATGACGAACCCCTGCCCCTGCGGCTCGGGGCGGGTGTACGACGCGTGCTGCGGTCCGCTGCACGAGGGTGCGGAGGCCCCCACCGCGGAGGCGCTCATGCGTTCGCGGTTCAGCGCCTTCGCGCTGGGGCTGGCGGAGTATCTGCTGGCGAGCTGGCATCCGTCGACGCGTCCGGCGTCGCTCGAGCTCGACGACGGCACCGTGTGGCGCCGGCTGCAGATCGTCGACACGGTGGCGGGCGGCCCGGATGACGCGGAGGGAGTCGTCGAGTTCCGTGCGTCGTACCGGGATGCGGATGGCGCGGGCGTGCTGCACGAGCGCTCGCGTTTCACGCGTGTCGACGGACGGTGGGCGTACGTCGACGGCGACGTGTTGTGAACTCCGACTCAGCGGCCGCATGACCCGCTCGGTGCGGGTATGACCTCGGCTGCGTCGGAGTTCGCCGCGGCTAGCCGGCGACCAGCACCCACACCCCGAGCACGGCGGATGCGGCGGCGAGCGCCAGCGCGACCACGACGAGCACCTGGTGCACCCGCAGGAACCGGGTGGGGCGCCCCTCGGCGTCGCGGGCCCGCGGATCACGCGCGACCCGCTTCAGGAACGTGGGCCAGGTGAAGACGTTGAAGGCGGCGTTGAGCAGCAGCAGGATGCCGAGGGCGACGGTCACCCTCCGAGCCTAGGCGGCGCGATCAGCCCCGCAGTTCCATCCGGTGGCACGAGACCGGCACCGAGGCGCCTCCGCCGATCTCGGCCGGGTAGCTGAACTCGCCGGCATCCGTCCAGCCTTCGCGCTCGTAGAAGTGGCGGGCGCGGGCGTTGCCGGTGGCGACGGCCAGCCACGGCGTCAGGTGCCCGGCTTCGCGGATGCGGCGGGCGGCATCCGCAAGGAGTTCGCGCGCGACGCCGGTGCCGCGGTACGCCGCGTCGACGTAGAGCTGGTCGACTTCGTCGCCGTCGATGATGGTGAACCCGGCGATCGTGCCGCCGACCTCGGCCACATGGGTGCGGGGGAGGGCGTCGATGATCCGTGGGCGGAAGGCGTCGATCGAGCGGTGTTCGAGCAGTTCGTCGGGCACGTGACCGAGGTGCCCGTCTCGCCATCCGGGCGCCCAGATCTGTGCGATGCGTTCGGCGTCGGAGGCGAAGGCGGCGCGGATGACGGCGTTCATGGTCAGGCCACCACGATCTCGACGCCGGCATCTCGGAGCCGCTGCAGTTCTGCGGCGTCCGCGCTGTCGTCGGTGATGAGCAGGTCGATGCTGCTGCTGTCGGCCATCTGCGCGAGGGCGGTGCGGCCGATCTTCGAGCCGTCGGCGACCACGATCGTGCGCTGGGCTTTCGCGACCATGGCGTGGTTGGTGCGCGCCTCGGTCTCGTCGTGCGTGGTGACGCCGGCGTCGGCGGAGACGCCGTCGGCGCCGAGGATCGCGGTGCCCACGTTGATGGCGTTGAAGGTGCCCTCGGCGAGCACGCCGACGAGTTCGAGCGATTGGGGGCGCAGGATGCCGCCGGTCATCACGACCTTGAGGCGGGGGTATGAGGCCACGAGCGAGGCGATCGAGAGCGAGTTGGTGACGATGGTGAGGTCGGCGTGGTTCACCAGTTCGCGGGCGACGCCGGCGGTGGTGGTGCCTCCGCTGAGGGCGACGGCGTGACGTTCTCGCGGGATGCGGATGGCGGCGGCGCGCGCGATGCGGCGTTTCGCGTCCTGGAAGCGGGTGTCGCGCAGCGCGACGGGAAGCTCGGCGAGGGAACCTGCGGCTTTCGCGCCGCCGTGGGTGCGCACGATGAGGCCCTGGTCGGCGAGCACGGTGAGGTCGCGGCGCAGGGTGGCGGCGGAGCTGGAGAACAGCTCGGCGAGGTCGGCGAGTGAGACTTCCTGGCGTTCCGCGATCGCGTCGAGGATGTCGGCCATGCGGCGGGAGCGCTTGGGGGAGCCGCCGAGTTCGGCGACGGTGCTGGTGCTGTAGGCGGTGGCCATGGAAAGCGAGCATGGCAGATGAGCGATTGCGCGTCAATTCGATCATTTGCTTGCTCATTATGAGCAGTCTCCCCAGAATCGAGGCATGCCGACGATCGTCTTCCTGGGTGCGGGCAGTGTGGTCTTCACCCGCCAGCTGCTCACCGACCTGCTGCGCTTCCCCGACCTGCCGGTGCTCGACATCGCCCTCCACGACATCGATCCGGAGCGCCTCGAGGTGGCGCGGCTGACGGCGCTCAACGTCGCACAGCAGCTCGGGCGCGAAGTGCGGATCACCGCATCCGCCGACCGCCGGACGGCCCTCGCCGGTGCCGACTTCGTGGTCAACATGATCCAGGTGGGCGGGATCGCGGCCACCCGTATCGACCTGGAGCTGCCGGCCCGCAAGGGGCTGCGTCAGACCATCGGCGACACGACGGGCGTCGGCGGGGTCTTCCGGGCACTTCGCACCTTCCCGGTGCTCACGGGCATCGCGCGCGACATGCAGGAGCTGTGCCCCGACGCCTGGTTCCTCAACTACACGAACCCGATGGCGATGAACATCTGGTGGATGTCGCAGGTGGCGCCCGAGATCAAGGCGGTCGGCCTCTGCCACAGCGTCTACTGGACCGTCAATGACCTGTGCGAGCTGGTCGGCGTGCCGCTGGAGGGTACGCACTACCGTGCCGCGGGCGTCAATCACCAGGCGTGGCTCACCGAGTGGAGCCGCGATGGCGAGGATCTGTACCCGAAGCTGCGTGCGCGCATCGCCGCGGATCCTGAACTGGAGCGCCGGGTGCGGGTCGAGATCTTCCGCCGCATCGGCTTCTACCCGACCGAGACGAGCGAGCACTCCTCCGAGTACCTCGACTGGTTCCTGCGCGACGACGCCCAGATCGAACGGTTCCGCCTCGAGCCGCTGCAGTACATCGGCATCTCGGAGGAGAACCTCGCAGAGTTCCATGAGGCGCAGCGGCTGCTGGCGGCCGGCGACGACGTGCCCGTGCACGAGGAGGGCGACGCCGCCGAGTACGCGCCGCAGATCATCCACTCGATGCTCACCGGCACGGCTCGCGAGATCCACGTCAACGTGCCCAATCGCGGCCTCATCGACAACCTGCCCGAGGGTGCCGTCGTCGAGGTGCCCGCCGCGGTCGACGCCACGGGCGTGCACCCGATCGCGTGGGGTTCGGTGCCGGCGGCGGGTGCCGCGCTCAACCGTACCTACCTGTCGGTGGCCGATCTCACCATCCGGGCGGCCCTGGAGGGCGACCCCGAGCTGGTGCGCCGCGCGGTGCTCGTCGACCCGAACGCGAGCTCCACGCTGACGCCTGCCGAGATCTGGGAACTCTGCGACGAGCTCACCGAGGCGCACGCGGCGCTGTTGCCGACGGCGCTCGGCGGCACGCTCGAGGTACCCGCGTGACGCTGTCGTCTGCTGCGGTTCTCGTGGCGGATGCGGTGGCGCGCGGGCGAGCCGTTCCGGCTTTCAACGTCATCACGCTGGAGCAGGCGGAGGCGGTCGTCGGGGGCGCCTCGGATGCCGGGGTCGGCGCGCTGCTGCAGCTGAGCCAGAACGCGATCTCCTTCCGGCAGGGTTTCGCCCCGCTTCTCGCGGCGTGCCGCGAACTCGCGGCGGCCGCATCCGTGCCGGTCGGCATCCACCTCGACCACCTGGAGGACGCCGAGCTGGCGCTCGACGTGATCGCCCGCGCGCCGGAACTGGGGGTGGGCTCGCTCATGTTCGACCGCGCGACCCTCCCGTACGCCGAGAACGCGACGCTCACCGCATCCGTCGCCCATGCCGCGCACGCCGCGGGCCTCTGGGCGGAGGGCGAGCTCGGTGAGGTGGGCGGCAAGGATGGCGCTCACGCGCCCGGCGTTCGCACCGATCCGGATGAGGCGGTCGCGTTCGTCGCCGTGACGGGCCTCGATCTGCTGGCTGTGGCGGTGGGCTCGAGTCACGCGATGCAGCAGCGCACCGCCGCGCTCGATCTCGACCTCATCGCGCGGCTCGCCGCCGCGGTACCGGTGCCGCTCGTGCTGCACGGCAGTTCGGGAGTGCCGGATGCGGTGCTCTCGGATGCGGTGGCCGCCGGCATCCGCAAGGTGAACGTCGGCACCGTGCTGGGCGTCGTCGGCACCGCACGCCTGCGCGAGGAGCTCGCCGCGCGCCCCGACGCGGTCGACCCGCGGAAGTACCTCGCCGGCATGCGTGAGGCGACCCGCGACGAGGTCGCGAGGGTCGCCGCGCTGGTCGGCTGATCGGCCCCTACAGCCCCAGCACGCGCGCGGCGTTGCCGCGGTAGAGCGCGGGCAGCAGCGCCGGGTCGAGCGCGGCCGCCGACACGGCCCAGCGGCCCTGCGGCGGGATCGGCTCGCCGGGCGCGTACTCGAAGCCCTCGTCGGCGGATTCGAGGAAGCGGTAGTGCTGCCGGTACTGCTCGTCGGTGGCGGGGTAGATGTCGGTGCCGAACATGATGCGGTCGGGGTGCTCGGCGACGAGCTGCGCGAAGCGGCGCGGCTGGCGGCCGAGTTCTGCCATGCGGCCCGCGATGTCCGCGTGGTAGCGGGGAGCCTCGTCCATGAGCGCGGAGACGCGGTCGAGGTCTTCCGCCGCGCATCCGAGGTGCGCGCCGATGATGTCGGTGCCGGGGCAGGCGTGCACGAGGCGGGCGTGGGCGGCGAGGAGGGTGTCGAAGTCGGGGTGTCTGCTGCGGTCGCCGAACCACCAGTCCTTGGCCCCCCGCAGCTCGTCGAGGCGTTCGTTGTTCGCGTCCAGCGGGTCGAAGAAAGCGATCGGGTCTGCCGTGTGGATGAGCACGGGGATGCCGAGCTCACCCGCGCGGGAGACGAGCGCGATTACGCGCGGGTCGTCGGGGGAGACGAGCGCCCCGTCTTCGTCGCGCACCTCGAGCCCGAGGTTCTTCCAGATCTTCACCCCGCGGGCTCCGCGTCGCGCGTTGTCGTCGAGCTGGCGCAGCAGCAGTTCGCCGCCGCCGGGCTGCGCGAGCAGCGACCAGTCGAGCTGGCAGAAGGTGAAGAAGCGGCCGGGGTGGGCGCGGTCGTAGCGGTCGAGGTTGGCGTCGAGCTCGTCGCCCCACATGCCGTCGAGGTTCACGATCGCCTCCACGCGCCGCGCATCCATGACCGCGAGCAGGGCGTCGACGTCGTCGATCATCCATCCGCCGTCGTCGGTGAGCCAGCGGCCGAGGTGGTTGTGCACGTCGATGCAGGGCGTGTTCGGGATGTCGACCGCGGTCTCGCGGGCGCGCATCCGGCTGCGCGGGGTCCACTCACGAAGCGGGATGTCGTCGATGCTCACGAGAACCAACAATCGGGGCAGCGTGCCAGATGCGCAATGATCCGCTCACAAAGAATGAGCGCTTCGCGCATTCTGCTTTACAAACGATCATTCTTCGTCAGGATGGGGCGCAATCGAAGTACTTTTCGCACCTCTCAGGCATCAGAGGAGACGCAATGACATTCCGAACACGCAGCACCATCCGAGGCGCCGCCGTCGTCGTCGCGGCCAGCACCGCCATCGCCCTCGCCGGCTGCACCGGCCAGCAGGGCGCCACCGAGCTCGACCCCGAGGCCGACGTCACCATCCAGTGGTGGACCGGCCAGGCCGACGAGGCCGAGAAGCTGCTCGAAGGCCTCGCGGCCGAATTCGAGGAGCTGCACCCCAACGTCACCGTCGACATCTCGTCGGGTGCATCCTCCACGGAGGAGCTGCTGCAGAAGCTCTCGGCGGGCTTCGCGAGCGGCACCTACCCGAGCATCTCCTACTCCTTCGGGTCGTGGGCGAGCGAGCTCGAGTCGTCGGAGCGCACCCAGGACATCAGCGACAAGGTGACCGACGCCGACGTCGGCTGGGACGAGTTCTCGGAGGCCGCGCGTGCCACCGTGCAGCCCACCGGCCAGAAGATCATCGGCTTCCCGGCCCTCGTCGACAACATCTCGCTCATCTACAACAAGACCGTCTTCGACGCCGCCGGTGTCGACTACCCGACCGACGAGTGGACCTGGGACGACTTCCGCGACGCCGCGAAGAAGCTCACCGACCCCTCGACCGAGACCTACGGCTACGCCTACTCGGTCTCGGGATCCGAGGAGACCACCTGGCAGTTCTGGCCGCACCTGTGGCAGAACGGCGGCGAGATCCTCACCGACGACCAGAAGCAGGCCGCATTCGCGAGTGACGAGGGCGTCGAGGCGCTCGAGTTCCTGCGCGAGATGGCGATCGACGACCAGAGCATCTACCTCGATCAGACCGACACCAAGTTCGCGCAGCTCTTCGCCGCCGACCGCATCGGCATGATGACGTCGGGCCCGTGGCAGCTCTTCGACCTCAACACGGCGGGCACGCAGTACGGCGTCACCGTGCTGCCCGGAACCGACGGCGACCACCAGACGGTGTCGGGCCCGGACATCTGGGCGCTCTTCGACACCCAGGACGTCAACGAGAACTACTGGTCGTACGAGCTGCTCAAGTGGCTGACCGCGGCCGAGCAGGACCTGCGCTGGAATGTGGCGTTCGGCAACCTGCCGCTGCGGGCGAGCGAGATCGACACGCCTGAGTTCCAGGCCCAGGTGGAGGCGCTTCCGGGCCTCGACATCATGGCCGCGAACAACGCGAACGCCGTGAACGCGCGTCCCACCGTGTCGGGCTACGTCGGGCTCTCCGAGGCCATCGGGTCGGCGATCTCGCAGGTGCTGCAAGGCCAGGGCACCTCGAAGGACGCGCTCACCGAAGCCGCCGCCAAGGCCGACGACGCGCTCGCCGGCAACTGATCCATCCGGTGGGGCGGTCGATCGACCGGCCGCCCCGCCCCACCCCTGCACCAGGAGCGCACCAGTCATGAACCTCACCACCCTCGAGATCGAGAGCCAGCCGGATGTGTGGCGCACGGCCCTCGGCCTGCTCGACGACGCCACCGCGATGCTGGCCCGCCCGGGCGAGCGCGTGCTCGTGATCGGATGCGGCACCTCCGCGTTCGTCGCCGAGTCGTTCGCGCTGCTGCGCGAGCAGGCGGGCCTCGGCGAGACGGATGCGGCGTACGCATCCGAGCCGCGCCCGTGGCGCCCGTACGACGCCGTCATCGGCATCACCCGGTCCGGCACGACCACCGAGGTGATCGAGGCTCTTCGTCAGGTTCCGGATGGGGTGCGCAAGGTCGTCGTGACCGGCGTGGCGGACTCGCCGTGCGCCGAGCTCGCCGACGAGGTGCTGCTGCTCGATTTCGCCGACGAGCGCTCGGTGGTGCAGACGCGCTTCCCGACGACGTTCCTCTTCCTCGCCCGGGCGGCGTTCGGCGAGGACGTGTCGCACCTTCCGGCGCTCGCCGAGGAGGCGCTCGCGGGAGACGCACCCGAGGCGCCGGAGGGCTTCGATCACGTCGTGTATCTCGGCCGCGGCTGGACGTACGGGCTCGCCCAGGAGGCGGCCCTCAAGATCCGTGAGGCGGCGCAGGCGTGGGCGGAGTCGTATCCGCTGCTCGACTACCGGCACGGGCCGCTCGCGGTGGCTCACGCGGGGTCGCTCGTGTGGTTCATCGGGGCGCGGGATGACGAGCTGGCTCGCAACATCGAGATCACCGGCGCCACCGTCGTGCAGCAGGTGGCATCCGATCCGCTCATCGAACTCGCACTCGCCCAGAAGCTGGCCGTGCGCACCGCGCTCGGCCGCGGCCTCGACCCCGACCAGCCCCGGCACCTGACGCGCTCCATCGTGCTGTCCTAGATCGAGAGAATGGTCGAGGAGCCGAAGATGACGACGATGACCGAGACACCTCCCTCCGCCCGAGCGGATGATCCCGTCCGCGGGTCGTCGCCCGGAGTCCCCGCGGGCGCCCGCAAACGCCGCGGCCTCAGCGACCTGACCGGCTGGGCGTTCGTCGCGCCCGCGATGATCGTGATCCTCGGCCTCTCGATCTTCCCGGCCGTGTGGGCGTTCGTGCTCTCGCTGCAGAAGTGGAACGGGTTCGCTCCGCCGAAGTTCGTGGGAGCCGACAACTACGCGCGGCTCATGACCGACCAGGAGTTCTGGGATGCGGTGGCCCACACCGGCGTCTACGTGTTCCTCTTCGTTCCCGCGTCGGTGCTCACGGGCCTCTTCCTGGCGGTCGCGCTCAACCGCAACATCGCGCTGATCGGGCTCTACCGCACGGCGATCTTCGTGCCGTTCGTGGCATCCGCCGCCGCCACCGGCATCCTGTCGACCTACCTGTTCAGCCCGCAATTCGGTCTCGTCAACAATGTGCTGCGTGCAGTGGGCCTGCCCGCGCAGAAGTGGCTCGAGGATCCGCAGCAGGCGATGCTCGTGATCGCGATCATGTCGCTCTGGGGGCAGGCCGCGTTCACGACCGTCATCTACCTGGCGGCCCTGCAGGACATCCCGAACGATCTGCTCGAGGCGGCCCGCATCGACGGAGCCAACCGCTGGCAGACGTTCTGGCGGATCGTGTGGCCCGAACTCGGGCCCGTGACGGTCTTCGTGACCATCTGGCAGGTGATCGGCGCGCTGCAACTGTTCGACCTGGTGTACACGACCACCCGCGGTGGGCCCGTCGATTCGACGAAGACGATCGTCTACTTCCTGTGGGAGAAGGCGTTCAAAGCGCTCGACTTCGGGTACGGATCGGCTGCTGCCTACGTGCTCTTCGCGGTCACCCTGCTCATCACCATCGGGGTCGTGCTGTACGCCCGCCGCCGCAACGTGGAGGCCTTCTGATGGCTTTGACCCAGCTCACCCGCTCGCCGCGGCTCGACGCCCGGGCTCCCGTCAAACGCCACAAGCGGCGCTTCAGCGGATGGCATCTCGTGCTCGCGCCGATCGCCCTGATCTTCGTGATCCCGTTCGCGCAGATGGTGCTCGCATCCCTCGCCCCCGCCGAGGAGCTCGTCAAGTTCCCGCCGCCGTTCATTCCGTCCAGGCTCACCTTCGACGGCTTCTTCGCGCTCTTCGCCGACACCGAGATCCTGCGGTGGCTCGGCAACAGCGTGATCGTGTCGGTCGTGTCGATCGTGTCGCACGTGATCCTCTGCTCGCTCGCCGGCTACGGCTTCGCACGGCTGCATTTCCGGGGGCGCAACTTCGGGTTCTTCGCGATCGTGGCGACCATCATGATCCCGACCCAGCTGCTGATGATCCCCACGTACATCCTCTTCTCGCGCTTCGGCCTCATCGACACCCTCGCCGCCGCGTTCGTGCCGTGGCTGGCATCCGCGTTCGGCATCTTCCTGATGCGGCAGTTCTTCCTCTCGATCCCGGTCGAGATCGAGGAGGCCGCGGCCCTCGACGGCGCGAACCGGCTGGAGACGTTCTTGCGGGTGGTGCTGCCGCTCGCCCGCCCCGCGATCACGACGCTCGCGATCTTCACCCTGCTGAGTTCCTGGAACGACCTGATCTGGCCGCTCATCGCGATCAACAACGACGACCTCTTCACGGTCCAGCTCGGCATCTCGAACTTCCAGGGCACGCGGCGCACCCAGTGGTCGCTGCTGATGGCGGCGAACGTGATCGCCACAGCCCCTCTCGTACTGTTCTTCCTGTTCGCGCAGAAGCAGTTCGTGCAGACGATGACGATGACGGGACTCAAGGGATGACGGCACGTGTGCTGGTCGCGGGCGACGCGAACCTGGATCTCGTGCTGCGCGGCGACGTGATTCCGCGGTTCGGTCAGGCCGAGCAGCTGCTCGACGCCGCCGACCTGGTGCTCGGGTCGAGCGCCGGCATCTGCGCGGCGGGGCTCGCCCGCCTCGGCGTCGACACGGCGGTCGTGGCGCGGGTGGGGGCGGATGCGTTCGGTGTCCGCACCCGGGAGCTGCTCGCCGAGGCGGGGGTCGGCACGGATGCGGTGGTCGAAGTCTCCGGCGAGCCGACCGGCGTCTCGGTGATCCTCTCCGCCCCCGGCGACCGCGCCATCCTGACGCTCACGGGTGCCCTCGCGGGCCTCACCGCCGACGAGGTCCTCGCGGCGTCCGCGGGTGCGACCCACGTGCACGTCGCCTCCTACTTTCTGGTGCCCGAGCTGGCCCGCGAGCTGCCGGGGGTGCTCGCCACCCTGCGCGCCCGGGGGCTCACGACGAGCCTCGACACCAACTGGGACCCGGCCGAGCAGTGGGCGGGTGTCGCCGACTGCCTGTCGCACCTCGACGTGCTGCTGCCGAACGCATCCGAGGCGCTCGCGTTGGCGCGTGCGCTGGGCGGGTCGCCCGCGGATGCCGTGGAGGCCGCCCGGGCGCTCGCCGCTCGCGGGCCGGTGGTGGTCGTGAAGGACGGTGCCGCGGGCGGGTTCGCCGTGGCCGGTGACGAGCTGGTGCGTGCGCCCGGCCTCGTGCTCGACGTGGTCGACACGACCGGCGCGGGCGACAGTTTCGACGCAGGGTTCCTCGCGGCGTGGCTCGATGGCCGACCGCTGGTCGAAGCGGTGCGCTGGGCAGCCGTCGCGGGCTCCCTCTCGACCCGCGGTGCGGGAGGCACCGGCGGCCAGGCCACCCGCGCGGAGGTCGAGGCGGAGTCGGCGGCGTGATCACCTGCCTCGGTCTCTCACCTTCGCTCGACGTCACCTACGGCGTGCCCGCGCTTGAGCCGGGCGGCATCCACCGACCCGAGTGGAAGACGGTGCTGCCGGGCGGCAAGTCGCTCAACGTCGCTCGTGCGCTGCATCTGCTCGGTGGCCGGGTGCGCGCGATCGCGCCGCTCGGCGGGCCGATCGGTGACGGCATGCGGGCGTCGCTCGATGAAGCCGGTGTGCTCGTCGAGTCGGTGGCGACGGCCGAGCCGACGCGCATGTGTGTGAGCGTCGTGGACGACGCGACGCTCGGCATCACCGAGTTCTATGAGCACGCCCAGCCGATCGACGACGAGGTGTGGGATGCGGTCGCGGCGGCGCTCAGTCGCGTGCGCACCGGATGGCTGGCCGTGTCGGGCTCGGTGCCTCCGGCGCGGGCCGTGTCGCTCGCTCTCGCCTTGGCCGAGGCTGCGGATCGGGGGGTGCGGCTGGCGCTCGACCTACGTGGCGAGGCGCTCGCCGAAGCGCTCGCTCGCACGCACCCGGACCTCGTGAAGGTGAACCGCTCGGAAGCCGAGGAGGCCGTCGGCCCGGGCTCGCTCGAGGAGCTCGCGTGGCGCTTGCGCGAACAAGGTGTCGCGACGGCGGTCGTCACCGACGGCGCCGCCGGGAGTCTCGCCGCGGATGCCGGGGGAGCCTGGCATGCGAGCGTTCCGCCGGCCGGTCCGTACACGGTGGGTGCCGGCGACTCCTTCCTCGCCGGGCTGCTGATCGCGATCGAGGCGGGGGCGCCCCTGCCGGAGGCGCTGCGCTCCGCCGCCGCTGTCGCCGCCGCCAACACGCTGCAGCCGGGGGCCGCCGTGTTCGACCCCGCGGTGGTCGATGGGCTCGCGGCCGGCATCGAGGTGCGGTACCTCGCTGGTGGCTCGGGCGCTGGGGGCACAGGTGAAGCGTGACCGCCGCATCGCATCCCTCGTCGCCCTCGGCCTCGCCGTCGCCGCGCTCGCCGGGTGCACCGTGAAGCCCGGACCGCTGCCCACGGGAGGCGCGAGCGGCATCGACCTCGACGTCGGCCCACGCTCGGAGTTCGTCGACGCGGGCCCCGACGGCGTGCGCATCACCGAGGGCGACGACTGGTCGCTGCCCGGCTGGGTGCGGCCCGCAGCCAACTCGGGCTACTTCTCCGAGGATGCGGATCCCGACGAGCTCGTCGCCGTGCGCTCGGTCGACCTCAGCTGGCGGCAGGTGCGCCCGGCCGAGGGCGGCGGCATCGACCGCACCGCATCCGGCTCCGCGCAGGGCATGAGCTTCGACTCGCTCGACGCGCAGCTGCGGGAGCCGGGCGACTTCTGGATGCGGCTCTTCGCGAGCGGCGAGGAGTGGGCTCCCGAGTGGGTGGCGAAGGCCTGCAAGGTGTCGACGTACGGCCCCGACTACGACGGGCAGCTGCATCTGCCGATCTGGGACGACTGCGTGTGGGGCCACCTGATGGACACCTACCGTCAGCTGTTCGTCGACACGGGGCTCGCATCCGATCCGCGACTGCGCTTCGTGTACGTGCCGGGCGCGTTCACGTGGGCCGAGTTCGACTACGAGATGATCACCGCCGCGGTGGACGCTGGCGACCTCGACGAGCAGACGTACCTGGCCTGGTACGACCACGCCTGGACCGACCTGGTGGAGCTGTTCGGCGAGAACGCGAACAAGCTCGTGTTCACGGGCGAGGACTACCCGTGGGGGCCGTTCGGGGAGGCCGACGATCTTCTCGCCCGGCAGGCGGTCGACGCCGGGATGGGCATCCGCACGGGGATCACCGAGCCGTCGAACTTCCACCTCAGCGAGGCGCCCGCCTACGGCTCGCACATCCAGCCGAACGGGCACATGGTGGTCGACGAGACGCTGCCGATCCACTCGGGCCGGTTCGTGGTGGCGACCGAGAACGAGTGCTTCAACGACTGCGGCTACACCACCGACGAGCCGTACTACGCGGTGCGGCAGGCGAACCTGAAAGCCCTGCAGCTGCGCATGAACTGGATGTACGTGGTGCCGGGCCCGTCGTACATGGCCGAGTACCCCGAGCAGTGGGACTGGGTGCGGCTGTCGCTCGGGCACACCGCTGATTCGTCGGCGGATGCGTGGGCTGCGTTCCGTGATGCGGAAGACCGGTACTGGGCGCTCGATGGCGGAGAAGTCGGGCCGTTCGCGGATGCCGCTTCGTGGCCCGGGCGTCCGTACGTGCGCAACCTGGAGCGCTGGCTCGTGCAGGTGGATGAACCCGGGTCGGTCGCGCACCGCACCGAGGCCGACGTGCACACGGGTGTGCTCGAGGAAGACAACGGCACCGCCTACGAGGGTCTCTCGACGGATGCGGCCGGCGGCGACACCGGGTTCGTGCTGGATGTCGACCCGCGGTTCGCGGCGGCGGCCTCGGGTTCGGTGGTGCTCAAGGTGACGTACCTGGATGCGGGGGCCGGGTCGTTCGCGGTCGACACCGCCGCGGGGTCGTCGGCTTCGGTTGCCCGCGAGGGTTCGGGGGAGTGGCGCACGGCGACCCTCGCGCTGCCGGACGGCGCCCTTGAGGCGGGGGCGGACGGCGTGCGCCTGCGCATCTCGCTCGCATCCGGTGCCGACGATCTGGCCGTGCGGTTCGTGCGGCTCGTGCGCGTCGAGGGCTGAGCTCGTGCCGGAGCCCGTACGTCTCGGTGTGATCTTCACGCCGTCGCGGCCACCCGAGCAGCTGATCCCGTTCGTCCGGGCGGCCGAGGCTGCGGGGCTCGATGAGGTGCTGCTCTTCGAGGACTGCTTCGGGGCGTCGGCCCTCGTCTCCGCTGTCGCGGCGCTCGCGGCCACCACGCGCATCCGGGTGGGTGTGGGTATCGTGCCGATGCCGCTGCGCAACGTAGCGCTGCTCGCGATGGAGGCGGCGACGATCGACCGGCTGTATCCGGGTCGGTTTCGTCTGGGCGTCGGCCATGGCGTGCAGGCGTGGATGGGGCAGGCGGGCGAGCGGGTCGCCTCGCCGCTGGGCTTGATGCGCGAGTTCGTGCCGGCGCTGCGCGCGTTGCTCGCGGGCGACGAGGTGACGGTCGACGGCCGCTACGTGCAGCTCGACCGCGTGCGGTTGTCGTGGCCGCCTTCGCTGCCGGTGCTCGTGCACGCCGCGGGGGAGGGCCCGCGCACGCTCGAGCTCACCGGCGAGGTCGCCGACGGCACCCTGCTCACGACCGGCTCGTCGCCGGCGGCCGTGGCGGATGCGGTGGCGCGGGTCTCGGCGGCGCGTGCCGCTGCTCGGCGACCGGCTCCGCATCCGGTCACCGCGTTCGCGATGACCGCGTTCGGCCCGGATGCTGCGTCGGCGCTCGCGGAAGAGCTCGCCGCGTGGGGCTACCAGGGCTCGCCGTGGGGTGCCGCCGGTTCGGCGTCGGATGTGGAGGATGCGGTGCGCGAGCTGGTCGCGGCCGGCGCAACCGAGGTCCTCCTGCAGCCGCTCGACCGCGCCGACCTCGGCGAGTTCGTGCGCGACGCGGGTGCGGTGGCGGCCGGGCTTCGGGCGGCGGTCGCCTCCTGAGGAGCTAGTCGCGATCCGCCGACTCTTCAGCGCCGCCTTGACGAGTGAGTTCCGCCGGGTGCCGGAGTCGGATGCCGGCGCGGATGAGCATCCCGACCGCGTACGCACCGAACAGCAGAGCGCCGATCCAGAACCACGGCGAGAGTGTGAGGGCGAGCACGACGAACAGCCCGAACAACGCGATGGTCGCCATCACGAAGCGGCTACCCGCATCGATCCGGGCGAATCGCTTCGTCGATTCCTGCACGGCATCAGTATGGACGCGCGGGGTGTCGTCGTTCATCGTGACGGGCTGCTCGGTTCCGTCGCATCGGCGTCGTCCGCATCTTCCGCGGCGATGCGGCGGAGTTCCTCGCGATATCGCCGCGCCTGCACGAAGAGGTAGCCGGAGCCGCCCAACAGCACGGCGCCGAACGTGATCAGCCCCACTTGGATGGAGTGGCCTGTCACCGTCATCCCGATGCCGAAGAACAGCGCGATCAATCCGGCGACCAGTAGCAACGGCCAGTTCCACACGGCGTCAGTGTCGCAGGAACGCCTTGACGCGTCGGGGCCTCTCCTTCCCATGGCAGCAGCCGCAGTTCGAATTCCCCGCCAACTCGTGCTGGCTCCTCCGGGCATTGCGACCCCGCCAGGCTTCCCGGATGGCAGCGAAAGACGAACTCGGCAGACGCGGTGAGAAGCTCGCGGAGCAGCACCTGGAGGCGCGCGGATACCGCCTGATCGAACGCAACTGGCGGTGTCGCCACGGCGAGATCGACCTTGTGATGAGGGGTGGCGCGTCCATCGTGTTCGTCGAGGTGAAGACCCGCACCTCGACGGCGTTCGGCCATCCTCTCGAGGCCATCACTCCGCAGAAGCTCGCGCGACTCCGACGCCTCGCCGGCCTCTGGCGCGACGCCCATCCTGAAGAACGCGGCCGCAGTCGCATCGACGCGGTCGCCGTGCTCGCACCACGCGACGAGCCGCCCACCATCGAGCATCTCGCGGGGGTGTTCTGATGGGCGTCGGACGCGCCCACTCGGTCGCGCTGCTCGGCCTCGACGGCGCACTCGTCGAGATCGAGGCGGATACCGCCCGCGGCCTCCCAGCCTTCGTGTTGGTCGGGCTGCCCGACACGGCACTCGGCGAAGCGAAAGCGCGTGTGCGGTCGGCGATCGGCAACACCGAGTTCGAGTTCCCGGCCGGCAGGGTCACCATCAACCTGTCGCCGGCATCGTTGCCGAAGACCGGAGCGGCGTTTGACCTCGGCATCGCCCTCGCCCTGCTGGCGGCCGAGGGCCTCGTCGATCCGGCATCCGTCACCGGGGTGGTGCACCTGGGCGAGCTGGGGCTCGACGGTCGGATGCGGCCGTCACGCGGCATCCTGCCGATGGTGCTCGCGGCGGAGCGAGCAGGCTTCGACACGGTGCTCGTTCCCGCGGGCAACGCCGATGAGGCATCGCTCGTGCCGGGCGTTCGCGTCGTCTCGGTCGCAAGCCTGCGCGATGCCGCGATCTGGCACGGGGCCGAACTCGAACCCATGGAGGTCGAGCCGCTGCTGCCGGCGCCCGCGGCCGAGCCCGACGCCGACCCCGGCGACCTCTCCGACGTGATCGGCAACCGGGATGCGGTCGAAGCGGTGCAGGTCGCCGCAGCAGGTGGGCACCACACGTTCTTGCTCGGTCCACCCGGCGCAGGCAAGACGATGATCGCGGCGCGGTTGCCCGGCATCCTGCCCGACCTGGATGAGCGCGCCGCGCTCGAAGTCAGCTCCATCCGCTCCCTGGCGGGAACCCCCGTCGGCAGGTCGCTCGCCACCCGGCCGCCGCTCGAGGCACCTCACCATTCGGCATCCCCGGCGGCGATCGTCGGCGGTGGAAGCGGGGTGATCCGGCCGGGTGCCGCTGCTCGCGCCGCGCACGGCATCCTCTTCCTAGACGAGGCACCCGAGTTCGCGCCGTCCGCGCTCGACTCCCTGCGGCAGCCGCTCGAATCAGGCGTCATCACGATCTCGCGCGTCGGTGCCACGGCGACCTTCCCGGCACGGTTCCAGCTCGTTCTCGCTGCGAACCCGTGCCCCTGCGGAAACGCGGGCGTGCGGGATGCGGAATGCACCTGCACGCCCTTCGCCCGCAGGCGCTACCTCGGCAGGCTGAGCGGCCCGCTCCTCGATCGCGTCGACATCCAGCTCGACGTGCCGAGAGTCACCGCCGCCCAGTTGCGGGTCGCGTCGGATGGCCCCGTCACGTCGAGCTCCGCCGCGCGAGCCCGCGTTCGCGAGGCGCGTGCGCGTTCAGCTCGCCGCCTCGATGGGATGCCCTGGCGCCTCAACGCCCACGCGCCCGGCACCTGGCTCCGCGCCGAGGGCGCACCTCTGCCCGGGTCGACCGCATCACTCGACCGCGCACTCGAACGCGGCGCCCTCACCATGCGGGGCTACGACCGCGTGCTCCGCATCGCCTGGACCCTCGCCGACCTCGACGGCGTCGACCGCCCCGGACTCGAGCAGATCGGCCGAGCCCTCTTCCTCAGAAAGGCCGCCACATGACGATCCTCGGAATAGCCACCTCGACCGTTGCGGCGCTCGTGAGGCCGATCACGGCATCCGAACACGACCGCGAAGCCGTCGGCGAGCGCTTCGCCCGCGCCACCTGGACGGCGATCTCCGAGCCGGGCGATCGTGTCGCGTCCCGCGTCATCGAGTCGATCGGTGCCGAGACCGCTCTCGGCTCGCTCATCGACGACCGCGAGGGCGGCATGCTGCAGCACGCGCTCGCCGACGCAGGTGCCGAGATCGACGACGCCGAGCTGACGGATGCCGTGAAGCGGTGGGTGCCGCGCATCTCGAAGCCGGATGCGCTGCTCGCGTTCCGGCAGGCGGCCCGTTTCGGAGTGTCGCTGCTCGTGCCGGGCGACCCCGAGTGGCCTGCCGGCTTCGCAGACCTCGGCGATCACGCACCCCACGCGCTGTGGGTGCGTGGACATCGCCAGGCAATCACCGCACTCGATCATTCGATCGCCATCGTGGGCGCGAGGGCCGCCACCGGCTACGGGGAGCACGTCACCATCGAAGTCGCGTCGGGGCTCGTCGACCGCGGGTACGCGATCGTCTCCGGCGCTGCGTATGGCATCGACGGCGCCGCGCATCGAGCAGCCCTCGCGAGCAGTGGCACCACGATCGCGTTCCTGGCAGGCGGACTCGACCGCTTCTATCCATCGGGCCACGAGACGCTTCTCGGCCGCATCGTCGACAACGGAGCCGCCGTCTCAGAGGTGCCGTGCGGGGTCGCACCCACGAAATGGCGCTTTCTGCAACGAAATCGCTTGATAGCGGCTGCAGCGCGTGCGACGGTCGTGATCGAGGCCGGGTCACGCTCCGGGTCCCTTAACACCGCCGGTCACGCAGCTGCCCTCGGCCGCCCCCTCGGCGCGGTACCCGGTCCGGTCACCAGCTCCGCCTCTGCCGGATGCCACAGGCTGCTCCGCGAGTACGACGCAGCCTGCGTCACCAACGCCGACGAGATGGCCGAACTGGCGCCCCTCGACCACGCGGCCATCGTCGACGAGCAGCCATCCGAACGTCCGGAAGACGCCGTCGACCCGGCCGGTACACGCATCCGCCTGCTCGACGCGCTCGCACCGCGGAGCGCCCGTACGGTCGAGAAGATCGCCGCGATCTCGGGTCTCGCCATCGACCGCGTGCGCGCCGAACTCGGCCTGCTCGCGCTCGAAGGGCTCGTGCGGGAGCGCGCCGGGGGGTGGGTCAGATCAGCGCCGTAGCGCGCGGATCACTCCGCGGCGAAGGTGCGACGACGTCGGCGCGCGACGAGCAGCACGGCAGCACCCGCGAGCAGCAGCGCGCCTCCCACAGCGAGCGGAGCGGTGGTCTCGGCCCCTGTCGCCGCGAGTTCCGGCGCCCGCGCCTCGAGCGCCGCCGACGACGCGACCGACACACCGGCCACCGTCAGCACCAGCGGGAACGCGCCCGCGGCCTGCGTCGACGCGACCGCGAACGTCACCGTCGCGGCGCCCGCCGCGTCAGCCGTACCGGAGGCCACCACTGCGCCATCGAACACCACCGTGAACGCACGCGACGCGGGGAGACCCGCGATCTCCGCGTGGACGCTGTCGCCACCCTGCACGCTCGTCGAGGCCGTGGAGATCGTGGGGGAGTAGCTCCACTCGAACGTCACGAAACCGGTGCCCTCGTTCGTCGAAGCCACACCGGTGAGACCCATCGAGAGGAAGCCGGAGCCGCCGCCGCCTGCACCCACGACGCAGAACGGGTTCTCGTCCACCTCCGTGAAGTCGACCCCCGCGCCGCCGCCGCCGAACGCGCCACTGCCGCCCGCGCCACCCGTGTGAGGCGCCGCCAGAACCACCGAACCACCCGCACCTCCCGCGCCGGGCGTGATCACACCGCCGACCAGCGGCGAGGTGACGCCACCGGCGCTCCCGACCGACAACGAGCCGGCACCGCCAGCACCAGCGCCCAGTGCACCCGCACCGTTCGCCGCCGGCGCGGTGCCGTCACCACCGGCCGCGAAGCCCGCACCAGTCGGAGCGCCGCCGGCGCCACCCGGGTAGAACGCGAAGATCTGGTCCGGGTCGGCCAAATCGAGACGGCCCGCGTAGCCGGCGTCGCCGCCACCACCCGCGATGACCAGCACCGAGGAGTCATCGTTGGTGATCACGCTGCCAGCGCTCGAACCTCCGACCGTGTACCAGAAGGTCGTGCCACCGCCCGGGGCACCCAGCTCCACAGTGGTCACGCCGCCCAAGCCGCCCACCGCATCCGGGAAGACGTGGGTCGCTTCCGCCGGGGCCACACCGGCGCCACCTGCCACGGTCACCGTCAGCGAGGTCACCCCGGCAGGCACCTCGACCGTGCCGCTGCCGGCGGTGTCGATCGTGACGACGCAGTCGATCACGCACTCAGACGAGGGGAACGAGTCGGCGGATGCCGCCGAGCCTGCGAAGAAGACGGAACCGGTGGCGAGAAGCACCGCTCCGGCGGCGGCGATGGGTCGCTGAATCATGCTGGGTAAGCCTTGTCCGGTGCCGTTCGGGCGTCGTCACCGCCGACAACAGTAGTGGGGGTTAGAGTGCCGAACATGGTCCAACTCGGGCAGCACGCACCCCCAGTTCACGTGATCGCGCACGTCAGCGACACGCACCTCCTCGGCGGCTCCCGGCCGCTCTACGGCGCCGTCGACACCGACGCGACGGTCGCGCGCGCCTTCGCCCAGCTCGAACGCTCCGGCATGCGGCCCGAAGCCATCGTCATCACGGGAGACCTCGCCGACCTGGGCGAACCCGACGCCTACGAACGCCTCAAGACGCTCGTCGAACCGGCCGCCGAACGGATGGGGTCGCGCGTCATCTGGGTGATGGGCAACCACGACGAACGCGAACCGTTCTCGTCCATCCTCATGGGCGAGCAGCCCACCACGGCAACCCAAGACCGCGCCTACGACGTGAGCGGCTTGCGCATCATCTCGCTCGACTCCACGGTGCCCGGCTACCACCACGGCGACCTCGAAGCGGCCCAACTCGACTGGCTGCGTACCGAACTCGCCCGCCCCGCCGTGCACGGCACCCTGCTGGCGCTGCACCACCCGCCCCTCCCCAGCCCGGTCGAGCTGATGGCGATCCTCGAACTCGACCACCAGGCCGAACTCGCCGAGGTCATCCGCGGCAGCGACGTGCGCGGCATCCTCGCCGGCCATCTGCACTACTCCACCACCGGCACGTTCGCAGGCGTGCCCGTCTCGGTCGCTGCGGCCACCTGCTACACGATCGACGCGAGCGCCGAACCGGGCACCCTCTCCGGCATCGACGGAGGGCAGACCTTCAACCTGGTGCACGTCTACGAAGACCAGGTGGTGCACTCGATCGTCCCCATCGGCGACGCGCCCCGGGTCGCCGGTTTCACGGGCGCGTTCCTCGACGCCCTCGCCTCGATGACATTCGAGGAGCGCCGCGAAGCGTTCTCCAACAAGCGCTCCACCTTCAACCTCGCCGACCATCCACCGATCTCAGGAGACTGAGCGGATGCTGCTGCGCGCCGCCGTCGAGTCGTACCTGTCCGAGCTGACGCTCGAGCGGGGCTACTCGGCCAACACCGTGCGCGCCTACGGCAACGACCTCGCCGACCTGGTCGGTTTCTCCGAGGCGCTGGGTGAGGTCGAGGCATCCCAGCTCGACCTCGAAACCCTCCGCGACTGGGTGTGGCGCGGATCCCAGGCGGGCCTCGCGGCGAGCACACTCGGTCGTCGGGTCTCGTCGGCCCGATCGTTCACCGCCTGGCTCACGCGAGAGAACCACATCGCCGCCGATCCCGGGCTGCGCCTGCGCACCCCGCGTGCCGGACGACGCCTGCCGAGGGTGCTCACCCGCGCCCAGATGGATGCCATCCTCGAGCGGCTGCAGGCGCTGGCATCCGACGGCGACCCCGTCGCCATCCGCGACGTCGCGGTGATCGAGCTGCTCTACGCATCCGCTCTGCGCGTGAGCGAACTCACCGGCCTCGACCGTGGGGATGTCGATCCCGCCGCCCGCACCGTGCGGGTTCTCGGCAAGGGCGCGAAGGAGCGGGTGGTTCCCTACGGTGCACCCGCGGCGCGGGCGCTCGAGACGTACCTGACCGACGCCCGCGCGGCGCTCGCGACCGACGCATCCGGCGAAGCCCTCCTGCTCGGGGCCCGCGGTGGCCGGCTCGGCACGCGCACCGTCTATGAGCTGGTCGCCCGCGAGCTGAACGAGCTGCCCGGCGCCGGACCCGCGGGTCCGCACTCGCTGCGCCACACGGCCGCCACGCATCTGCTCGACGGCGGCGCCGACCTGCGCATCGTGCAGGAGCTGCTCGGCCACGCGAGCCTCGCCACCACACAGCTCTATACGCACGTCTCCACCGAGCGCCTGCGCGAGAGCTACCGACTCGCACACCCGCGCGCGTAGCGAGCATCCGGGCGCTCTCTCCTTTTAGGTGGGTGGTTCCAACGGAAGCAGCACCGCGCGCGGCTGCCCGCCCAGGAACCGCAGCGGTGACACGTATTCCCCGTCGACCCGCACCCCGAGGTGCAGGCAGGGCGAGCCGCAATGGCCCGGCTCGAGAACACCGATCGCGTCACCGCGCCGCACGGTGTCGCCCTCGACGAGCCGTGTCGCGACGGGCTCGTAGCTCGAGATCACTCCGCCCCCGTGATCGATCGACATCACCGGCCGGTCGACCACGAACCCGGCGAAGCGCACGACCCCCGCATCCGGTGCGAACACCACCGCATCCGCCGGCGCCGCGATGTCGACCCCGCGATGCCCGGATGCGTAGGGCGTCGCGGGCGCGAGGTGCGGCCGGGCGACCGGATGCGGCGCAGCCACCGGCCACGACCACAACGAGACGAGTGCGGCGAGGGCGAGGCCGCGCAACAGGCGGGGATCGGGACGCATCCGTCCAGAGTCGACCAGCGCCGGACCCGGGATGCCGGGCGCGACCGTCTCGGGGGAGATGTGGCGCGCCCGGCACCTGTGCAGGATCAGAACAGCTCGGCCACCGCCCGCGCGAACAGCTCACCGGTGTCGGCGGCCAGCCCGCGGCGCACGAACCAGTCGCACACGTTCCGGCAGTCGCGTTCCAGCAACGCCATGCCGTTCGGGTTGGCGGCGATGTCGACCAGCTGGGGCAGGTCGATCACCACCACCCGGCCGTCGTGCACGAGCAGGTTGTACGGCGACAGGTCGCCGTGCGCGCACCCGGCCCGGGCGAAGCCGAGCAGGATCTCGGCCACCTGGTCGAACAGCTCTGCGAGCTCCGACCCGACCGCGTTCGACTGCGCGAGCCGAGGTGCCGCAACCGTGCCGGTGCCGATGAACTCGAGCAGCAGCTCGGTGCCGTTCACCTGCACGGGATACGGCACCGCGACGCCCCGCGCGTGCATCCGCGAGAGCGCCTCGAACTCGGCATACGACCAGGCGACTGCCGCGACCGAGCGCCCGTAGGCGGTGCCGCGCTCGATGGCGCGCTGGTCGCGGCTGCGTCGCTCGACGCGCCCCTCGCGGTACACCCCCGAGCGCGTGAAGTCGCGGTGCTCGGCCGAGCGGTACCGCTTCGCGGCGAGCAGCACCCCGCCATCCGGGTCATCCGGCACGGCGCGCTGCACGAGGAACACATCCGCCTCCTTGCCGGTCTTCAGGATGCCGAGCTCGGTGTCGACGGCGGCCGCCGAGGTGACCACCCAGTCGGGCCACGGCTGCGGGCCTCGTTCGGATGGGGTGATGGCCGGCCAGGTCGACCAGCGTTGACCGCTGTCGAGTTCGAGGTCGGCGAAGGTGAAAGTGGGGACGACGAAATCGTCGCCGAAGAAGTTGTTCACGTTGGTGGGCTCCGGATGGGAGGCCACCGCGGGATCAGCGGGCGGCGGCCTCAGGGTCGAGGGTCGAGATTCCGGTCACGACAAAGACGGTGTTCATCGGACTCTCCTTTCCCTCTCGGAGCCGCGGACGATCCGGGCCGCTGGTCACCATAGACCCGAGCGCGCACCGCGCACAACCCTGCGCTGCTACACTGAGAGACGCACTTCTCTCGGGAAGTGACTTCGCGTGCCCACTTCGTGGCAGCCATCCCATCAGTCCCACCAGAAATGGTGTGCGGGATCGCGTCCGGGCACTAGGGATCGCGGCCGACCGGCCGCGGCAGACAACTGAGAATATGCAGTCCGGCTTCGCCGTGCCTGCAGAGAAGGAGAACGGCCATGGCCGTCGTCACCATTCGCCAGCTGCTCGACAGCGGCGTGCACTTCGGACACCAGACCCGCCGGTGGAACCCGAAGGTCAAGCGCTTCATCCTGACCGAGCGCTCCGGCATCCACATCATCGACCTGCAGAAGTCGCTGGCCTACATCGACCAGGCCTACGACTACGTCAAGGAGACGGTCGCCCACGGTGGCACCATCCTCTTCGTCGGCACCAAGAAGCAGGCCCAGGAGGCCATCGCCGAGCAGGCGACCCGCGTCGGCCAGCCGTACGTCAACCAGCGTTGGCTCGGCGGTCTGCTCACCAACTTCCAGACGGTCTCCAAGCGTCTCGCGCGCATGAAGGAGCTCGAGGAGATCGACTTCGACGACACGACGAAGGGCTTCACCAAGAAGGAGCTCCTCATCAAGAAGCGCGAGCTCGACAAGCTTCACAAGACCCTCGGTGGTATCCGCAACCTCACCAAGACCCCGAGCGCGATCTGGGTCGTCGACTCGAAGCGCGAACACCTCGCGGTCAACGAGGCCACCAAGCTCGGCATCCCGGTGATCGGCATCCTCGACACCAACGCCGACCCCGACGAGCTGCAGTACCCGATCCCGGGCAACGACGACGCGATCCGCTCGGTGGGCCTGCTCACCCGCATCATCGCCGACGCCGCGGCCGAGGGCCTCATCCAGCGTCACCAGAAGACGGAAGAGTCGGGCAACGTCTCGGCCGTCGAGCCGCTGGCCGAGTGGGAGCGCGAGCTTCTCGAGACCCCCGCCGAGTCGGTGGCCGAGCAGATCGAGGCCGTCGACGGCCGTGTCGACGGTGACGTCGAGGCGAGCGCCGACGAGGTCGCCGTGGTCGTCGCCGAGGCTGAGGCCGCCGTCGAGGAGGCCGCCGCTGAGGAGGCCGTCGTCGAGGAGGCTGCCGCCGAGGAGACCCCCGCCGAGGAGGAGGCCGCCGCTGAGGCGCCCGCCGTCGACGAGGCCCCCGAGGCCGAGGCTGAGGCTGAGGCTGACAAGCCGGCCAAGAAGCCCGCCGCCAAGAAGCCCGCCGCCAAGTAATCCGAACCGAACCAGTAAGGAACACATCCATGGCCAACTTCAGCCTGGAAGACGTGAAGGTCCTGCGCGAGCGCCTCGGCACCGGCATGGTCGACACGAAGAACGCTCTCGTCGAGGCCGATGGCGACATCGAGAAGGCGGTCGAGATCCTGCGGCTCAAGGGTGCGAAGGGCAACGCGAAGCGTGCCGACCGCTCCACGAGCGAGGGCCTCGTCGCCGTCGTCGAGTCGGCCACCGCGGTCACGCTCATCGAGCTCGCCTGCGAGACCGACTTCGTCGCGAAGAACGAGAAGTTCGTCGCCCTCGCCGACAAGATCGTCGCCGCTCTCGCCGACTCCGGCGCCGAGACGGTGGATGCGGCTCTCGCGGTCGCGGTCGACGGAACCACCGTCGGTTCGCTGATCGAGGACCAGGCCGCGACCATCGGCGAGAAGATCGAGCTGCGTCGCGTTGCCCGCATCGCCGGTGACAAGTTCGCCGTCTACCTGCACCGCACCTCGAAGGACCTCCCGCCGCAGATCGGCGTCGTGGTGGCCTACACGGGTGACGACGTCGAGACGGCTCGCTCGATCGCGCAGCACATCTCGTTCGCCGACCCGACCTACCTCTCGAAGGACCAGGTCCCGCCGGCCGACGTCGAGAACGAGCGTCGCATCGTCGAGCAGATCAGCCGCGAGGAGGGCAAGCCCGAGGCCGCCCTCCCGAAGATCGTCGAGGGTCGTCTGGGTGCCTACTTCAAGCAGGTCGCCCTGCTCGAGCAGGACTACGCCCGCGACAACAAGCTCAACGTGGGCAACGTCCTCAAGGACGCCGGCCTGACCGTGACGGGCTTCGCCCGCTTCAAGGTCGGCGCCTAAGCCAACCCGCCAGAAGGGCCCGGTCTCCGTAGGGAGGCCGGGCCCTTCGGCGCATCGTGCAACGTTCCGCGTCGAGCCGGGCAGGTACAGGGTGAACGAACACCCACCCACCCAGGAGGACGACATGACCGCTCCCGACATCGACCAGACCCTGCGCGGCAGTGACCCGTGGGCCGCCGGCGCCGATGCGACACTGGCGCTCGCAGCCACCGAACTCGCATCGGATGTGCGGACGGCGGCCATCACATCCCGTGCCCGCCGGATGCGTCGTGCGGCTTGGCTGGTGCCGGCCGCCGCCGTCGGAGGGCTGGCGCTCACGGCGGGCGCGCTGGTCCTCGCCGACGATCTGCTGCGCACCGACCTGCCGATTGCGATCGAGTACACCACCGACACCGGCCGCACGGTCTCGTGCACCGCGACGATCGAGGGCGGGTCGTACTTCGCCCCGCGCGAGGACGACGTGGTCGCCTACTACCGCGGTCGCGATTTCAGCGGCATCGGGCAGCGCATCTACGACTACGCGCTGGTGCTCGCGGGGGAGCGGGCGGCGACGCCCGACGTTCTTCCGCGGTCGTCGACCGTCGTCGCCGACGATCAGGGCAACCCCTACTCGGCGGACTCGGCGTTCAGCTTCTCTCTCACGTCGTTCCTGCTCACGGATGCGATCCTCGACATGGGCATCGACGGTTCCGGCGACAGCTGGCTCCACTCCGACTGCGCGGGGGAGCTGCATTGACCGCCGCGGTCGTCCCCGGTCCCCTCGAGGCGACGGCGGCCGTGTCCGGCACGCACGATATCACCCTCCTCGTCGAGCGTGAGGCGCCCGCCCTGCTCGCCTACTTCGCGAGGCGTGTGGCGGTCACGGAGGATGCGGCCGACCTGCTCGGCGACCTGTACGTCGTGGTGTGGCGCCGCCGCTCGGCGATTCCGGGGGAGCCGGTCGCGGCCCGCATGTGGTTGTACGGCGCGGCGCGCAAGGTGCTCGCACGTCACCGCCGCTCCACGGGGCGACGTGTGGCCCTGTCGGCGCGGCTGCGCGAGCAGCTCGCGACGCATCCGGAGGTGGTCGCCCCGCACGACGGGCCGGGGGCGGCTGTCCGCGAGCTCATCGCATCCCTCGACCCGCTGGATCGCGAGATCATCACGCTCGCGTACTGGGAGGGCTTCTCCTTCGTCGAGATCGCGGCGATCCTGCGGATGCCCGCCGCCACCGTGCGCAGCAGGCACGCGCGCGCGAAGGCGCGGTTGCGTGATTCGCTCGCCGCGGAGGGGCTCGCCGACCCGACGTAGGCCGCGGTCGGCGGCGCGCCGACGACCGATTCTGCCCCCGGACGGGGTACCCCGGATGGCGCGGTGCGTGTACCCCGCATCGATACGCTCGAAGCACCGCGCCGTCGCGGTATCCGTCCTCCTCCGACCCGAAGCAGGAACTCGTGCCGACTCGCGCCGTCCGCCCCATCGCCGCACTCGCAACCGCACTACTCGCTGGAGGGGCGGTGCTGAGCCTCGGCGTCGCGCCCGCGTCGGCGGCCACCGGCGACGTCGACACGCCGAACATCTTCTGGCAGGGCGTCAGCGACAACGCGCTGTACATCAACGACGCACACTCGAAGTTCGACGACTTCAACGGGATGGGTGTCGACATGGACCGGGGCTTCACCGTCGACGCGTTCGACGGATTCCTCTTCGAGCTGGTCGGGCGCTACAACGGGCTCGCCGTGCCGGTGACACCGGTCCCCGTGTCGACACAGTTGGTGGACGGCGGCCTCAGCACGGTCGTCGCCGAGGGTTACGCCGACTTCGGCAACGGCCGTGAGCTCTTCATCGACATCCGTCTGGAGATTCAGGGCAACTACGCCAGGTGGACCTTCGACGTGTCGGGGCTCCCCGGGGCGACGATCGATGTGCGGGGCGAACTGGGCTCCGACAGTGACACCGTGGTGGTGCCTCTCGGTGCGACATCTCTGGTCACGCATGACAACGCCGGAGGCGATCCGATCGTCGGATACCAGGTCGTCGGCACGGGTGCCGCGTTGAGCGCGGTCAATGGCAACGACAACGTCACGGCGACGTTCTCGGCGGGGGGCACCTCGTCGCTCGTCGTCGCACTTCAGGACTACTCGCCCTGCACCCGTGACGCTGCGATCGCCGAGATGACGGCACGCACCGCCACCCTCGCCACCACCTTCGGCGAGAACATCGGCCTCCCGGACGCGGCCGACTGCGTTGCCGTGGCCTCATCTGTTTCGTTCCCCTCGGGAACCTCGACCGACCAGCAACTCGCCGTCACGGTCGACCCCGTTCTCGACTCCTTCATCGACGATGTCATCGACAACGGTTCGCTTCGCTTCACTGCGGTCGGGTTGCCTGCCGGTCTGACGCTTGCGATCGATCCGACCACCCGCGCCCTGCGGCTCACGGGCGCGGCGGCCGCGGGGTCGTACGACGTTCGGATCGTCTTCTACGTCGAGGGGGGTGGCTTCACGCTGCCGTTCTACACGACCTTCGGCGTGACGGTGGGTGCTGCAGTGCCCGCTGCCGCACCGCAGCTGGCCGACTCGGGAGCCGACGCGAACACCCCGTACATCGCCGGTGCCGGCGCCCTCGCTCTCCTCGCGGGAGGCCTGCTGCTTGGCCTGCGCCGGATGCGCACCCGGCGCTGACTCGCACCACGAAGGCGGGCACGCACCTTTCGGCTGCGTGCCCAGTTCGTGAGCGCGCGCCCTCCGGTACGATTCACTACGGCCCACCGGCCAGCGTGACCCCCCTCCGGAAGGACCCCCATGTCGAAGCGCCGCCGCGTCCTGCTCAAGCTCTCGGGTGAGGCGTTCGGCGCCGGTTCGCTCGGTGTGAACCCGGATGTGATCGCCGGCATCGCGAAGGAGATCGCGGCGGCGACTCCGAAGGATGAGGATGACGAGGGCGGCGTCGAGGTCGCGGTCGTCGTCGGCGGTGGCAACTTCTTCCGCGGTGCGGAGCTCAGCCAGCGCGGCATGGACCGCGGGCGCGCCGACTACATGGGCATGCTCGGCACCGTGATGAACGCGCTCGCCCTGCAGGATTTCCTGGAGCAGGCGGGTGCCCAGGTGCGCGTGCAGTCGGCGATCGCCATGACGCAGGTCGCCGAGCCGTACATCCCGCTGCGTGCCGAGCGGCACCTGGAGAAGGGCCGCGTCGTCATCTTCGGCGCGGGCGCCGGTCTCCCGTACTTCTCGACTGACACTGTGAGCGCACAGCGCGCCCTCGAGATCGGGGCGGTCGCGGTGCTGGTGGCGAAGAACGGCGTCGACGGCGTCTACGACGACGACCCCCGCAAGAACCCGAACGCGAAGAAGCTCGAGACGATCTCGTACCAGCAGGCCCTCATCCAGGGGCTGAAGGTGGTCGACTCGACCGCGTTCAGCCTCTGCATGGACAACGGGATGCCGATGCACGTGTTCGGCATGGAGCCGGCGGGCAACATCACCCGGGCGCTCAAGGGCGACCACATCGGCACGCTCGTCACCGCCTGAGCGGCGAGCGGAAGGCACAGAACCGCGTGAGCGACCCCTACGGTTCCGACGTCCTCTCCGGCGACTGGCGCGCCCGCGGCAAGAAGGTGGTGCCCGAGGTCGAGGCCCGGAAGGACCTCGTGGTCGAGTTGCCCGACGGTTTCGTGGGCGCCGTGGTGGGCGTCGAGAAGGGCAACGTCGGTCTGGAGGACCGCCACGGCCGGGTGCGGTGGTTCCCGCTCGGGCGCGGGTACCTGGTCGATGGCGCGGCGGCGGTGCTGGTCGCACCGAAGGCGGCTCCTCAGGGCACGCTGCTCACGGCATCCGGTTCGCGTGCGGTCGCCGACCAGCGCGCCCGTGTGGCGCGCGCGAGCCGCATCTACGTCGAGGGCCGGCATGACGCGGAGCTGGTCGAGAAGGTGTGGGGCGCCGACCTCCGGGTCGAGGGTGTGGTCGTGGAGTACCTGGAGGGCATCGACAACCTAGCCGAGGTGCTCGCCGAGCGGCGGCCCGCCGCGGATGCGCGCATCGGCGTGCTGGTGGACCACCTGGTTCCGGGATCCAAGGAGTCGCGCATCGCGGCGCAGGTCACGGGGGAGCACGTGCTCGTCGTGGGTCACCCTTTCATCGACGTCTGGCAGGGGGTGCGCCCCGAACGCATCGGCATCCGCGCCTGGCCCGAGATCCCGCGCGGCACCGACTGGAAGCACGGGGTGTGCGAGGCGCTCGGCTGGCCGCACGACGACCAGGCGGATATCGCGGCGGCGTGGCAGCGCATCCTCGGCTCCGTGCGCACCTACGCCGACCTCGAGCCGAGCCTCCTGGGACGCGTCGAGCAGCTCATCGACTTCGTGACGGCATCGGATCACTAAGCTTGAGCGACGGATCATCCGCAGCAGCACCGAAGGAGTACCCCCGTGATCAGTGACGTTCTCGCCGAGGCCAAGGACAAGATGAACCGGGCGGTCGAGGTCGCCAAGGACGACTTCTCCACAGTGCGCACGGGTCGCGCCAACCCGGCGCTGTTCCAGAAGCTCCTCGTGGAGTACTACGGCACGCCGACGCCGCTCGCGCAGCTCGCCGGCCTGCAGAACCCCGAGGCGCGCGTGCTCATCATCACGCCCTACGACAAGGCGGCCCTCAAAGACATCGAGAAGGCCATCGTCGCGGCCGCGCACCTCGGAGCGACCCCCAACAACGACGGCAACATCATCCGCGTGACGATGCCCGAGCTCACCGAGGACCGCCGCAAGGACTATGTGAAGCTCGTGCGGTCGAAGGGTGAGGATGCGAAGGTCGTGCTGCGCAACCTGCGCCGCAAGGCGAAGGACGACCTCGACGCCACCAAGGAGGTCGGCGAGGACGAGATCGCCCGCGCGGAGAAGGAGCTCGACGCGCTCACGAAGGCGCACGTCGATGCGATCGACGAGGCACTCAAGCGCAAGGAAGCCGAGCTTCTCGAGGTCTGATGGAACCTGAGCCGGGCGACGACACCTCCTCGAAGAAGCGCACGGCGCGCGAGGAGTTCGAGGCGCGCGCCCACCAGACCCGGGTCGACATCGAGCAGCACGCCCAGCACGCTCGCGACGAGTTCGAGGCGCAGGTGAAGCACGCGCGCGACCAGTTCGACGCCACGCAGGAGAAGATCAACGCCCGCACGGGCCGCAACCTGCTCGCCGCGATCGGCATCGGGGTGGCGCTCGGTGTGATCCTGCTGGTGAGCCTGCTGTTCTACAGCGAGCTGTTCATGCCTTTCGCGGCTGTGCTCATCGGTTTCACCGTGTTCGAGCTCACGAGCGCGCTGCGGGTCGGCGGGCGTGATGTGCCGCGCGTGGTGTCGATCGTGCTCGGCGTCGCCACCGTGCCGATCGCGTTCTACTTCCATGTGCCGGGCCTCTGGCTCGCGATCCTCGGCACCATCCTCGTGATCACGCTGTGGCGCATCGCCGAACTTGCACGGCCCAGCCACCGGGTGCCCGCGCGTGAGGTGTTCGCCGATATCGGCGCCGGCATGTTCGTGCAGCTGTACATCACCTTCCTCGCCGGTTTCTACGTGGTGCTCGCGGGAGAGAAGGACAACGGCGGCCAGTGGTGGGTGCTCGCCGCGCTGATCACCGTGGTGACGACGGATGTGGGCGCCTACGCGGCCGGGCTCAGCTTCGGCAAGCACAAGATGGCCCCCAAGATCAGCCCCGGCAAGACCTGGGAGGGTTTCGCGGGCGCGGCGGTCGCGGCGATGATCGCCGGCACGCTGCTGGCCTGGCTGATGCTCGGACAGCCGTGGTGGGAGGGCACCATCATGGGCCTCACCCTCATGCTGGTGGGCACCATGGGCGACCTCATCGAGTCGCTCATCAAACGCGAACTCGGCATCAAGGACATCTCCGGCTGGCTGCCCGGTCACGGCGGATTCCTCGACCGCCTCGACTCGATCCTCCCGTCGGCTGCCGTCGCCTACGCCTTCTTCCTGATTTTCGCGTAGCCTCCTGGCGCGGTTTGCGGAAAGGCTTCGCTACCCTGGAAAGGTGAGCATGACCTTCCCGCGCGCGCGCAAGGGCCGACACGGCTACGACATCGACGAGGTGGAAGAGTTCCTCGAAGATGCTCGCCGGGCCTACACCGCCGACAACCCGGCGTCATCGGTCGTCACCGCCGACACCATCCGCACCACCGCGTTCTCGATGCGCAAGAGCGGATACTCGACCACCCACGTCGACGCCGCACTGGAGCGCCTCGAGGATGCGTTCGCCGCTCGCGAGCGCGACCGCGAGATCGCGCAGGTGGGCGACGAGGCCTGGTACGCGAAGGCGCGTGAGACGGCCCAGGTGATCCTCGACCGCGTGGTTCGGCCGAAGGGCAAGAGGTTCCAGCGGGTGAGTGTGCTCACCGCGGGCTACTCGATCCGCGACGTCGACGCGTTCGCCGACCGCATCGCCGGCTACTTCCAGTCGGGTGCGTCGCTCACCGCCGAAGACGTGCGCACCGTCGCGTTCCGGGCACAGCGCGGCGGCTACCGCGAGGCGCAGGTCGACCTGCTGCTCGACACCGTCACCCGCGTGATGCTGGCGGTCCGCTGACCTCCGCGCGGGCTGGCGCCCCCCGGACGGGAGCGGGCGCACCCATGACCTTCTCGGAAACCGTGGCTACACTGGTGCGACTGTGAGCGGATATCGGCGCCGAGGGGCTCCCCTCGCACCGCCCGACCAGGCGGTAGCGGTTTCGCGCGCCTCCGTATCTCGGGGCCCGATCCGGTCTCGGATGCTGCTGGGCACCTTCGCCTACCTGGTCTCGATCGGTCTGGTGGCGGTCTTCCTCGTCGAGCCGACCGGCCTCAGCTCCGCGGCTACGCTCGCCGCATCGAGCGACGCAGCCAACGGCGGCGACGAGCCCGGCCAGACCCTGCAGGTGGCCGCGAACGGAGACATCGTCCACGCGCGCGACGCCTTCGAGGTGATCAAGTTGGCGCCCCCGAAACCGGCCGTCGCGTCGGCTCCCGCGGTGGGGACGCCCGATCCGGGCACCGCGCAGGCGATCGCGTTCGACATGGTGTCCGCCCGCGGATGGGGTCAGGGCGAGTTCGACTGCCTCGTGGCGCTCTGGAACAAGGAATCCCACTGGAACGTCTACGCGCACAACGCGCGCTCGGGTGCCCACGGCATCCCGCAGGCCCTTCCGGGCAGCAAGATGGCGAGCGCCGGTGCCGACTGGGAGACCAACCCGGCGACCCAGATTACCTGGGGCCTCGGCTACATCTCCGGACGCTACGGAACCCCGTGCGTGGCATGGGGCCACTCGCAGGCCAAGGGCTGGTACTGAGCTGACGTCGTCGGCGCCGCGATAACCGGCGCGCTCCATCTCGATACGATCGAGTATGGAATACGCGCTGGTGGCCATCGGAGGGATCGTGGCCATCGTCGCGGCGGCCGCCTGGGGCCCGCGGCTCGGGGTGGCGGCCCCGCTCATCCTCGTGGTGATCGGCGTGGGCTACAGCCTCATCCCGGGCGTTCCCCCGATCGACATCGAACCGGATGTGATCCTCTTCGGTGTGCTGCCCCCGCTGTTGTACGCGGCGGCGATCACGGTGCCGCTCGTCGACTTCCGGCGGAACTTCTCCACGATCACGGTGCTGTCGGTGCTGCTCGTCATCGCGAGCGCCCTGGCGACCGGTTTCGTGCTGTTCATGATCCTTCCCGACCTCAACCTGGCTGCGGCGATCGCCCTCGGCGCGGTCATCTCTCCGACGGATGTGGTGGCGGCCACGTCGATCGCGAAACGGATCGGGCTGCCGGCCCGCCTGGTGTCGATCCTCGAGGGGGAGGGGCTCGTCAACGATGCGACGGCCCTCGTGCTGCTGAGGGCCGCGATCTCGGCGACCGCCCTCACCGCGAGCGGTGCCGAGTTCGTGGCCTGGAACGCGATCGGCGAGTTCTTCTACGCGGTGCTCGTGGCGGTCGCAATCGGCATCGTGGTGGGTATCATCGCGGTGCTCGTGCGCCGCAAGCTCGACAACCCGATGCTCGACACCGCGATCTCGTTCGCGGTTCCGTTCGTGGCCTTCATCCCCGCTGAGGAGCTGCACGGCTCCGGCGTGATCTCGGTGGTCGTCGCGGGCCTCTACAGCGGGCATCACAGCGCGAAGGCGTTCACCGCCCAGTCGCGCATCTCGGAGCGCTTCAACTGGCGCACGGTGCAGTTCGTGCTCGAGAACGGCGTCTTCCTGCTCATGGGCGCCCAGATCTCGACGATCATCAACGATGTCCACGAAGACGACCTGTCGGTCGAGCAAGCTGTGATGCTGGGACTCCTGATGACGGTGATGCTCATCGTCATCAGGTACGCGTTCGTGTGGCCGCTGGTGTTCTTCATGCGGCGCCGCGAGCAGCGCATCGACGAGCGGCAGGGCATGCTGCAGCGCGCCCTCGATCGGGTGCAGGCGATCACCGCGGCCGGCAACGCCCGCATCCAGCGCCGCAAGGAGGGCTTCGAGCGCCGCATCGACAGACGCCGCAACGACCTGACGCAGCTGCAGGCGGAGGGCCTCGGATGGCGCGGCGGCATCGTGCTGGGCTGGGCGGGGATGCGCGGCGTGGTCACGCTCGCCGCCGCGCAGTCGCTGCCCCGCAGCACCCCCTACTACGAGCAGCTCGTGCTCATCGCCTTCACCGTCGCGGTGACGACGCTGCTCGTGCAGGGCGGCACCCTGCCGTTCGTGATCCGCGCCACCGGCATCCGGGGCTCCGACAGGGTGTCCGACAGGCGCGAGCTCGCCACCCTGCTGGAAGAGATGTCGACCGCCGGCATCGAGGTGCTCGACCGCGACGACATCACCGTCGAGGGTCTGCCGGTCGACGCGGATGTGGTGAGCCGGGTTCGCGACGACACCCTGCTCGCCGCGCAATCGGCGTGGGAACGCGCCGAGCACGCCGAGCAGGCGGACGGCATCCTGTACTCGCCGCACCAGCAGTACCGCTCGTTGCGACGTGAGGTGCTCGCCGCCGAACGCGATGTGCTGCTCGAGGCGCGCTCGCGCGGGGCGTACCCCTCGCGCATCCTGCAGCGGGCGCAGAGCCTGCTCGACCTGGAAGAGGCCCGCCTGCAGCAGATCGACACGGGCGGCCGAGCCGAGGAGTAGTTCGTAGACTCGATGCATGCCTCGTTCCCGTCGTCCGCGTCGCCGCGGGCACGACGCGGAACCCGAGCCCCTCGACCTCGAACGCATCCTCGGCGGTGCCCGCCACACCGAGACCCGACGTGACGGCGTCTGGAACGTGCAGCCGCAGAGTGCCGCGGCCGCCGCGAAGGAGTACAGCTGCCCCGGATGCGGGCTCGCGATCGTGCCCGGAACGGCCCACGTCGTCACGTGGCGCGCCGACGGGCTGTTCGGGGAGGACGCCGACCTGGCCGCTCGCCGGCACTGGCACACCCACTGCTGGAGGATCCGCACATGAGCACCCCCATCACCGGCGGCGTCGAGCTGCCGGCGTTCCGTGAAGACATCGAGCTGCGCACGGCCGACGGGTTGACGCTGGTCGGCGAACTGTCGCTTCCCGAGACGGCCGACCCGGTGGCGACGCTCGTGTTCCTGCACCCGCTGCCCACGCACGGCGGCTTCATGGACTCCCACATCATCCGCAAGTCCGCCGCCCGCCTGCCGGCCCTCGCCGATCTTGCCGTCGTGCGGTTCAACTTCCGCGGGGTCACCTCGCCTCGCGGCACGAGCGAGGGCTCCTTCGGCGACGGTGTCGACGAGCAGCACGACCTGGCCGCGGCGATGGCGTTCGTGGCCAACCGCGGCCTTCCGAACCCGTGGCTGGTCGGGTGGTCGTTCGGCACCGAGGTGACGCTCAAGTACGGCCTCGAGCATCCGATCGAGGGCGCCATCCTGCTGTCGCCACCGCTGCGCCGCACCAAGCCCGACGAGCTCGCCGCCTGGGCGGGCCGCGGCGTGCCGATCATCGCCGTGGTGCCCGAGTTCGACGACTACCTGCGCCCCGCCGAGGCCGCCGAGCGGTTCGCGGTTGTGCCGGAGGCCACGGTCGTGCCCGTCGACGACGGCAAGCACCTGTGGGTGGGCGAGAAGCAGACCTATCGTGTGCTCAGCGAGATCGTGAAGGCCGTGAACCCGTCGGCGCTGCCGCTGCCGACCGAGTGGCCGCCGCCCGCCTCCTGACGCCCTAGATCTCGTTCTGGCGCGGGATGACGACCTGCTTCACGATGAGCAGGATCGACGCGGCGACCGGGATCGCGACGAGTGCACCCAGGATGCCGAGGAGGGTGCCGCCCGCGAGGGCCGCGATGACCACGACCACGCCTGGTACCTTGACGGCCCGGTTCATGATGTTGGGGCTCAGCACGTACGCCTCGACCTGCATGTAGACCAGGTACCAGATGCCGACGATCAGCACGGCGGGCCAGCCGTCGAACAGCCACACCGCGAGGGTGATCACGATCGAGCCGGTGATCGTTCCGACGAGCGGCACGAGCGAGAACAGGAACGCGATGAACGCGAGCAGCGCCGTGTACTCGATCGGGTCGCCGAGGATCCAGCCGAGCACCGTCAGGAAGATGAGCGTCAGGATGCCGTTGCAGGCGCCGAGGGCGGCCTGGCCGATCACGTAGCGGCCGACCGAGCTCGAGATCTGCTCCGAGATGTCGATGAACTTCTCGCGCTTGCTGGCGGGAACCAGCTGGTAGAGCGCGCGTTTGATGCTGCCGAGCGACGACACGAAATAGAGCATCAGGATCAGCACGATCAGGCCGCCGAACACGCCGCTCGCGACCGCGAACACGGTGCCGAGCACGCCCGAGGTGATGGCCTGGAAGTTGTCCGTGAACCAGTTCTGCACGTTGGTGACGACGTCCTCGTACTTGAGCCACGGGACGGTCGCCTCCCACCACTCCTTCAGAGCGGTCTGATCGGTGATCGACTCGACCAGCTTGGGCACCTGTGTGATCAGGTTGCCGACCTGATCCGCGATGACGGGGATGATCGCGAAGATGAACCCGGCGAAGACTCCGAGGATCAGCACCAGCACGATGACGATCGCGAGGGCGCGAGGCACCTTGTGACGTTCGAGGAACGACACCGCGGGGTCGACGCCGAGCGCGAGGAACAGCGCGGCGCCCACGTACGTGAGGATGGTCGCGAGGTTGCCGATGCCGGCGCCGATCACGACCGCGACCAGCACCCCGAGCCCGCCGAACAGGCCCAGGCGGAATGCGTTCTGGATCTTCATCGCCGTCCCCTCACGCCCGCGACCTGCGGGCTAGTGAAAGGCTAGCGTCAGGCTTCCGTACCGGCGTGCGCGGTTGCGCGTGTGTTCCCGGTCTCGTCGTCGTCCTGCTCGTCGGTGACGGCGTCGTCGGGTTCCGCCTCGGGTTCCGGCTCGGCGTCGGCCCCTTCTGCGGCGGCGAGAGCTGCGGGCTCGTCGGCGGGCACCGGGAAGTCGACGGATGCGGGGGCCAGCTTGTCGGCGCCCGCGAGCAGCCCGCGGAGGCTCTCGAAGTATCCGGCGACCGCCTCGCGTTCGACGCGCAGCGCCGCCAGACGCTCCTCGGCGTCCGCGATGAGCGTGCGCGCCTGGGCTTCGGCGTCCTTGACGATCTTCTTCGCGGTCGCCTCGGTGTCGCGACGCAGCTGGTCGGCGGCGAGGCGGGCGTTCTCGGAGATCGCCTTCGCCTCGGCGATGCCCTCGGTCTGCAGCGACACGACCTCCGCGCGCTTCTCGGCGGCGCGGGCGCTCGCCTCCTGCAGCTGCGCGGTGGCCTCGTCGAGGTACTTCTGCGTGGTCGCCGCGGCCTCCTGGTGCTTGGCGACGTAGTCCTTCTCGGCTTCGTCGCGGCGGGCGGCCAGTTCGACGTCGAGGTCGGCGCGAGCCTGCTCGGCGTCGGCGAGCAGGCGGGAGGCCTGCTCCGCGTTCTCGTGTTCGATGCGCGCGCGGGTGCTCTGCTGCTCGGCCGCGAGTTCGGCGCGGACGCGTGCCACCTCACGGGCGACGTCGGTGCGTTCGCGCTCCACGTCGGATGCGAGGGTGGCGCGCTGCTGGGCGTTCTCCTGCTCGGCTTCCGCGCGCAGTGCCGCGAGTTCGGCGGCGAGCGTCTCGCGGGCCCCCAGGAGTTCGGCCGCCCACGCCTCGCGTGCAGCGCGTTCTTCCGACTCCCACGACGCGCGGGTGGCGGCGAGTTCCGTCTCCTGCGCGGAACGCGCCTGGGCGAGCTCCGTCTCGAGTGCGGTGCGGGCCGAGGTGGTCTCGGTCTCGAACACGGTGCGTGCGCCGGCGAGCTCGGTCTCCTGCGAGGAGCGGGCGCTGGCGAGAGCGGACTTCTGCGCCTTGCGGGCGGCGAGCAGCTCCGCCTGCTGGGTCTTGAGGGCCGCGGCGAGCTCGGACTCCTGCGTGGTGCGTGCAGCGGTCAGCTCGGATTCCTGCGTCTCGCGAGCGGTGCGCAGCTCGGTCTCCTGGGCTTCACGCGCTGCGGTCAGCTCGGCTTCCAGTGCGGTGCGGGCGGCGCCCAGCTCGGCCTCGAGCTCGCTGCGTGCCGCGGCCAGTTCGGCCTCGAGCTTCGCTCGCGCGCCCTCGACTTCGGCGGCGAGGGCCGCACGGGTGCCTTCGACCTCGGCGGCGAGGGCCGATTTGGTGGTCTCGACCTCGGCCGCGAGGGCCGACTTGGTCGTCTCGACCTCGGATGCGAGACCCGCCTTCGTGGTCTCGACCTCCGACTTGAGGGCGGCCTTGGTGGTGTCGACCTCCGACTTGAGGGCGGCCTTCGTCGAGTCGACCTCGGATGCGAGCTCGCCGCGCGTGGTGACGAGCTGGTTCTCGAGCTCGGCGAGCTTCTGAGCGACCTCCGACTCGAGGGCGGCCCGACGATCGGCGATCTCGGTCTCGAGGGCTGCCCGGGCGGCAGAGGTCTCGGTTTCGAGGGCCGCGCGGGCGGTGGCCGTCTCGGTGTCGAGGGCGGCACGGTCCGCCGCGGTCGCCGCAGCGAGCTCGGCGCGCGCCTTCTCGGTGTCGGATGCGAGCGAGGCGTTCGCCGCCTCGGTGTCGATCCGCAGGGCTTCGCGGCCGTCGGCGAGCTCGCGCGCCAGGTCGGTGCGGCCCTGCTCGAGGTCGTGGGCGAGCTCGGCGCGCAGGCGCGCGTCCTCGGCCTCGAACTCGGCGCGGGTGCGCTCGGTGTCGCGTGCGAGCGCCGCGGCCGCCTCGCGGGCCTCGGCGACCTCGCGCTGGGCGACGACGCGCAGCTCGGCGACCTCGCGCTCGGCCTCGGCGCGCAGCGCGGACACCTCGCGACGGCCGGCGGCACGGGTCTCGGCGACCTCGGTGGCGACGGCGCCACGGATGGCCGCGGCCTCGCGCATGGCCTCCTGGGTGGTGGCTTCGGCATCCGCAGCCGCACGGCTGACGACGGCCTCGGCCTCGTCGTGGGCACCGGTCAGGATGCGGTCTGCCTGCGCCTGGGCGTCGCCGACGAGCCGCTCGGCGGTCTCGGCCGCGTCGGAGCGGAGGGAGTCGATCTCCTGCTGCACCGAGCCGCGCAGACGCTCGGCGTCGATGTCGGCCTGCGCGATGAGCCGAGTCGACTGCTCCTCGGCCACGCGCAGCGTGTTCTCGAGCTTCGTGCCGAGCCCCGAGTACGTGGGGCTGCCGACCTCGTCCAGCTCCGCCTGCAGGTCTTCGGCGAGCGCCTGGAGGCGCTTGACCTCCTTGAGGGCGTCAGCACGGTCGCTCGTGGCCTTGATGAGGTCGCGGCGCAGGCCGCCGACGGTCTGGTCGACCTCGTCCTTCTTGTAGCCACGAAGCTCTGTGTTGAAACCCGCGTCGTCTGCCGCCACGTGCGCTCCTCGTCCGGGAAAGTCAGGGATCCCGCCCGCCGAACGGGCGCGGAACCCTCCCGAGTGTAATCGGCGGGGGAGGGGGGCGCTTCCCCCGCGATCCAGGGGCGACGGGACGCCGGTCAGGGGACTCCCAGGGGCCTCCCGGGCTGTGTCCGGGGTGAACGGGGTGCCTTCCGCTAACCTGGGATGTCTTTGCCTGCTGCCTCGCCGCGCCCCCGAGCGGCGGTGTCCGCCCCTTCGAGAATCGATGGCGGATCGCTGCGGAACACCCCGCGTGGCAGCTCGAGAGGAGTTCATAACCCGTGCGATTCGTACTCGCGATCGTGCTGTTCGTCACCGCATTCGTGGCCATCGGCCTCGGCGTCGCCCAGCGCACCATCTTCCAGGGACCCGACCACGTCACCGCTGCGGTCGACGTCGACGGCGGCGCCCCGTTCACCGTCATCGACGGTGCGGTGCTCAACAGCCACCCCGGAACCCAGCTGATCTCGGTGAGCGGAACCGGAACCGACCCCGTGTTCATGGCGTACGGCCGCTCCGACGACATCACCGCATGGGTGGGCGACGCGCCCTCCTCCACGATCGGCTACGACGCGGAGACGGTCGAGCTCACGGCGGATGCGCAGGCCGGCACCGAGACGGAGTCGCCGTCGCCCGCAGGCAGCGACCTCTGGATCCAGGAGTTCGCGGGCGAGGGCACCCTCGTGCGCAAGATCAACGTGCCCTCCGACGTGTCGGTGCTCATCGCATCCGACGGAACCAAGGCGGCCCCCGCCGAGGTCTCGGTCACCTGGCCGCTCGACAACTCCACCCCGTGGTCGAATCCGCTTATCATCGGGGGCATCGGGGTGCTCCTCGCAGGTCTCATCGTGCTGATCTGGGCGCTCATCCACGCGCGCCGCCGGCACGGCCCGCGCCGCAAGACCCCGAAGATGCCGAAGGCCCCGAAGCCGGCCCAGCTGAAGCCGGCCCCGAAGCGCGCCGCCATCACCTCCGAGGTGGTGCCGGAGTCGCGCGGCCGCCGCCGGGCATTCGTCGCCCTGCCGTTGCTGCTGGTCGGAGCCGTCGCCCTGAGCGCGTGCACCGCCGACGGCACAGCCCTCCCCAGCACGACACCGACCGCGAGCGACACCGCCGTGGCCGAGGTCGAGCCTCCCGTCGTCACGGAGCGCCAGTTCGAGCGCATCGTCTCGGAGATCGGCGAGTCGGTGACCGCCGCCGACGCGTCCCTCGATGCGACCGCGGCGGGCGTGCGTCTCGCAGGTCCCGCCCTCGAGCTGCGCACCGCCAACTACACGGCACGCACGGCCGATGCGGCGGTCGAGGCCGTGCCCGCGTTCCCGCTCGGTGAGGTCGAGGTGATCCTCCCGCAGCGCCTCCACGAATGGCCCCGTGTCGTCTTCGCCACGATCGCGGCGACGGAGAACGAGAAGTTCGCCGGCATGTTCGTGCAGGAGTCGCCGCGAGCCGACTACAAGGTGCACTACCTGATGCGGCTCACCCAGGCGCCCCCGGAGGTCGCGCCCATCGAGCTCGGCGCCTCGCGGCTCGGGCCCGACAACAAGCTGCTGGCCTACACGCCCGAGCAGCTCGCGGCCGAGTACGGCGACATCCTCATGAACGGCGACGCGTCACCCTACGTCGATCACTTCGATCCCGAGAACGATCTCCTGAGCCAGCTGTTCGGCGCCCAGTACAAGGCGACGCGACGCGCCGACCTGCCGAACGCCACGGTCGACTTCACGAGCGCCGCGGGCGACGAGGAGCCGTACGCCTTCGCGACGAACGACACCGGCGCGATCGTGGCCGTCGACCTGCGCGAGACCGAGACGGTGAAGCCCGCCGAGGCGGGCGCTGCACTCACCCCGAAGGGTGCCGTGAAGGCGTTGTCGCAGAAGCAGACCACGACGAAGGGCATCGCCGCCGAATACGGCATGCAGGTGCTCTTCTACGTGCCGGCGCTCACCGCAGACGACCAACGTGTGCGGGTGCTCGGCTTCACGCAGGGTCTCGTGGCCGCAGCCGAAGTACCGTAGACGTCGTGAGCGATCTGCCCCCTTCGAGCCTGCGTGGCGCTGTCGACCTGTCCGGACTCGTGCGACGGGCGGCGGCGCCCCCGCAGACCGCCACCCAGGGTGCGGATGCGGGAGCGAGTTCGTCGCTCGTGTTCGACACCTCGGACGCCGAGTTCCAGAGCGTGCTCGAGCTCTCGAGCCGCGTGCCGGTCGTGGTGGAGTTCATCGCACCGGGACTCAACTCGGCGCTCGGACCGATCGTGCAGTCGTACGGTGGCCGCCTCGTGCTGGCGGTCGTCGACGGCTCGGTCAACCCCAACCTCGCCCAGGCCTTCCAGGTGCGCGAGGTCCCGGCGGTCGCGGCGGTGATCGCCGGGCGCCCGGTGAACCTGTTCCTCGGCATCCCCTCCGACCCCGAGGTGCGTCAGGTGTTCGATGAGCTGTTGCAGCTGGCCGCCGAGAACGGAGTGACCGGCAGCGTGCCGCCGGAGGGCGCAGCGGATGCGGGGGAGGCCCCCGCGGAGCCCGTCGAGGAGCCGCTGCCGCCGCGCCACCAGGAGGCCTACGACGCCATCGAGCGCGGCGACTACCCGGCGGCGATCGCCGCCTACCGGGCAGCCCTCGCCGAGAGCCCGCGCGACCAGCTCGCGGTCGCCGGTCTCGCGCAGGTGTCGCTGCTCGACCGCCTCGACGGCACCACCGCGGCGCAGCTGCGTGACGCGGCCGCAGCACGACCCGACGATGTCGATGCACAACTCGCGGTCGCCGACCTCGACGTGAGCGGCGGGCACCTCGACGACGCCTTCTCGCGGCTGCTCGACGTCTTCGCGGGTGCGTCATCCGACGACCGCAACCGCATCCGCACGCGCCTGCTCGACTACTTCGAGATCGCCGGCGCGGAGGACCCGCGCGTGGGCGCGGCCCGGCGACGCCTCACCACGCTGCTGTACTGAGCGGGGTCAACCCCGCTTCAGGTACAGCGCCGCCAGAGGCGGCAGGGTCAGCTCGACCGACGCCGGCTGCCCGTGCCACGGTTCGTCCGTCGCCGTGACCTGCCCGTAGTTGCCGACACCCGATCCGCCGAATTCGACCGCATCCGAGTTGAGCAGTTCGGTCCACACGCCTGCAGCCGGAAGGCCGACGCGGTACGGGCCCACCGGGTTGCCGCCGAAGTTGACGATGCAGGCGAGCTCCTCGCCCGACCGCGAGCGGCGCAGGAACGCGACGACGTTGGCGCCCGGGTCGCTCGTGATCCACTCGAAACCGGCGGGCTCCGCGTCGAGCTCCCAGAGAGCCGGCGTCTCCCGGTACACACGGTTGAGCTGCGCAACGTGGCTCCACAGCGCCTGGTGCACCGGCTGGTCGAGGATCCACCAGTCGAGCCCGCGCTGCTCCGACCACTCGGACGGCTGCCCGAACTCGGAGCCCATGAACAGCAGCTGCTTGCCCGGGTGCGCCCACATGAACGACAGGTAGGCGCGCACGTTGGCCAACTTCTGCCACTGGTCGCCCGGCATCTTCGACAGCAGCGAGCCCTTGCCGTGCACGACCTCGTCGTGGCTGATCGGCAGCAGGAACGCCTCGCTGAAGGCGTACAGGAACGAGAAGGTGATGTCGCCGTGGTGGTCGCCGCGCCACATCGGGTCCTCGTGGATGTACTGCAGCGAGTCGTGCATCCATCCCATGTTCCATTTGAGTCCGAACCCGAGACCCCCCGCGGAGGTCGGATGCGTGACGCCCGGCCACGAGGTCGACTCCTCGGCGATCATCACGATGCCGGGGTTGCGCTTGTAGGCCGTGGCGTTGACCTCCTGCAGGAACGAGATCGCCTCCAGGTTCTCGCGACCGCCGTGGATGTTCGGCACCCACTCGTCGGCCTTGCGTGAGTAGTCGCGGTAGAGCATGCTCGCCACCGCATCCACCCGCAGGCCGTCGATGTGGAACTCCTCCAGCCAGTAGAGGGCGTTCGCGACGAGGAAGTTGCGCACCTGCGACTGCCCGAAGTCGAAGACGAGGGTGCCCCAGTCGGGGTGCTCGCCGATGCGCGGGTCGGAGTGCTCGTAGAGGGGTTCGCCGTCGAATCGGGCGAGGGCCCACTCGTCCTTCGGGAAGTGCGCCGGCACCCAGTCCATGATCACGCCGATGCCGGCCTGATGCAGCCGGTCGACGAGGTAGCGGAAGTCGTCCGGGTGCCCGAAACGGCTGGTCGGCGCGTAGTAGCCGGTGACCTGGTAGCCCCACGAGCCGCCGAAGGGGTGCTCGGCGAGCGGCATGAACTCAACGTGGGTGAACCCGAGCCCGCTGACGTAGTCGATGAGCTCGTCGGCGGCCTCGCGGTACGAGAGCCCGGGCCGCCACGACCCCAGGTGCAGTTCGTACACGCTCATCGCGCCCTGGTGGGGGTCGGATGCGGCGCGAGCCGCGAGCCAGCCGTCATCGCCCCACGTGTAGCGGCTGTGGCCGACCACCGACCCGGTGGACGGCGGCACCTCCGTGTAGCGCGCCATCGGGTCGGCCCTGGTGACCCAGGCGCCCGAGCGGCTGAGGATCTCGAACTTGTAGATGCCGCCCGCGCCGACCCCCGGCACGAACAGCTCCCACACGCCGTTGTCGTCGAGACGGCGCATGGCGTGGCCGAGCCCGCTCCAGCTGTTGAAATCGCCCACCACGCGCACGGCTTGCGCGTGCGGCGCCCACACCACGAAACCGGTGCCGTCGACGCCCTCGTGCCGCTTCACGTGCGCGCCGAAGACGTGCCAGAGCTGCTCGTGGCGCCCCTCGCCCCACAGGAACAGGTCGATCTCCCCGATGCTCGGCACGAAGCGGTACGGGTCGCCGGCGCGCCAGTCGGGCGCGTCCCTGTAGGCCGCGACGAGCTCGTACGCCTGGCCGTCGCCCGCCGCGAAACCCTGCCACAGGCCGTCGGCGACATGCTCGAGGGCGACCTCCGTGCCATCCGCACGTACCGCGGTCACCGACTCGGCAAGCGGCCGGAGGGCGCGGATCGCCCAGCCGTCGCCCGCGGGGTGGGCGCCCAGCCAGTCGTGCGGGCGCGGGTGGCGCGCTTCGACGAGGCTCGCCACGAGTCCCGCATCGAGGGGAGGGAGTTCGCTGCGAGCTGCCATGTCAGCGGCCTTTCTGAGGTTCGACGCTGAGGATGTGCACCGGCTCGGTGAACGCGTCGAGGCGCACGTAGTTCGCCTCGCCCCAGGTCCAGCGGGCGCCCGTCACCAGGTCGCGCACGGTGAAGGTGTCGTCCTTCTGCAGGCCGATGGCCTCCAGGTCGAGGTAGACGGTGGTCTCGCGCACCGAATGCGGGTCGACGTTCGCCACCACGATGAGCGTGTCGGGGCGGCCGCTCGGGGTGAACTCGCCGTCGAGGTGCTTCGTGTAGACGAGCACTGCGTCGTCGTCGCTCCAGTGGGTGCGCAGGTTCCGCAGCTGCGACAGGGCCGGGTGATCGCGACGCACGTGATTGAGCATCGTCAGGTAGGGCGCGAGGCTTCGGCCTGAAGCTTCGGCACCGGCCCAGTCGCGGTCCTTGTACTCGTACTTCTCGTTGTCGATGTTCTCTTCGGAGCCCGGGCGCGCGACGTCTTCGAACAGCTCGTATCCGGCGTACACGCCCCAGCTGGGGGATGCGGTCGCGGCGATCGCCGCGCGCACCTTGTACGCGGCAGGACCCCCGAACTGCAGGTACTCGGTGAGGATGTCGGGGGTGTTCACGAAGAGGTTCGGGCGCAGGTAGTCGGCCGACTCGCCCGCGATCTCTGTGAGGAACTCCTCGAGCTCCTCCTTCGTGTTGCGCCAGGTGAAGTACGAGTACGACTGGTGGAAGCCCGCGCCGGCGAGCGAGTGCAGCATCGCGGGGCGCGTGAACGCCTCGGCCAGGAACACGACCTCCGGGTGGCGGTCGGCCACCTCGCCGAGCAACCACTCCCAGAAGTCGAGCGGCTTCGTGTGCGGGTTGTCGACCCGGAAGATGCGGATGCCGCGCGAGACCCACAGCTCGACGATCCGCAGAACCTCGGCGCGGATGCCTTCGGGGTCGTCGTCGAAGTTGACGGGGTAGATGTCCTGGTACTTCTTGGGAGGGTTCTCGGCGTAGGCGATCGAGCCGTCGGGGCGCCGCGTGAACCATTCCGGATGCTCGGTGACCCACGGGTGGTCGGGGGAGCACTGCAGTGCGAGGTCGAGCGCGACCTCGATACCGGCCGCCTCGGCCTGCTTCACGAAGAATCGGAAGTCGGCGACGGTGCCGAGGTCGGGGTGGATGGCGTCGTGGCCGCCCTCGGCGGCGCCGATGGCCCACGGGCTGCCGGGGTCGTGCGGACCTGCGACGGTCGAGTTGTTGGGACCCTTGCGGTGCGAGCGCCCGATCGGGTGGATCGGCGGCAGGTAGACGACGTCGAATCCCATGGCCGCGACGGCGGGAAGGCGCTTGGCGGCCGTGCGGAAGGTGCCCGACTTCCAGGTGCCGTCTTTCAGGCGCTTGGCGCCCTCCGACCGCGGGAAGAACTCGTACCAGCTGCCGACCGCGGCGCGCGAGGTCTCGACGACGAGTTCGAGCGTCTCCGATTCGGTGACGAGCGAGCGGATGGGGTGGCGCGCGAGTTGGGCCACCAGGCGCCGGTCGGCTGCCACCTTGAGCCGGTCGGCGGCCGAGGCGGACGCGTCGAGGAACGCGGCACGCGCATCCGCCGCGATCTTGCCGGTGACCCGCTCGAGCAGCTGCGCGCCGGCCGCGAAGATGACCTCCGGGTCGTCGCCGGCGCCGATCTTGATGGTCGCCGCGTGCAGCCAGGTAGCCCAGTCGTCGGCGAATGCGCGGACGCGGTAGTGGTAGCGCCCGGTTCCGGGGAGTCGCAGGGATGCGCGCCAGCGGTCGGTGCCCGCACCGACGAGGTGCATGGGGTGCGCGGTCTCGGTGCCGTCGGGCGCGGTGAGGACGAGGTCGGCACCGATCGCCCCGTGGCCCTCTCTGAAGACCGTGGCCTCGAACGGCACTACCTCGCCGAGGTACGACTTCGCCGGCCAGCGGTTCTCGGGCTGTTGCGGCGCGAGATGGCGGATCGGGATGCGGCCGATGCGCGCCGTCCGCTCCTTCGCGGCCGGCTGGGTGAGGTCGGTGGACACGCTCCGACCGTATCGCGTCGGCGCCTGAGGCGGAGGTGGCGTGCCGCCCTGATCGGGGGGCACTGGGGGACTAGACGGGTCGGTCTGTCCACCACCCCATTGCGGGGGTGGACATGCCAGACGCGTACCCCGAAATGTACCCTGTGAGTTGGCCCCGCGAAGCTGAACAGGTGCTGAAAAGCCCTGGTCAGGACGATTGTTCGACTCTTGAAGACAAGAAACCTACGGCCCCCGCAATGGGGCCTCGGCGTCCCCTTTGTCCGCACTATGGGGGACCGTAGTGTGTCTATCGGGGGATAGCCCGGCTGTCCCGCCCCAAGACGGCCCGCGCATGACGCGGCCGGAAGACAACCCGACGTCTCGACGCGCCGAATCGGCGCGCCTTCGTCATGCGCGAACACACCACCCGAAAGGAAATCACCATGAACAAGTTCACCAAGGGCGCTATCGCCACCGGTGCGGGCGTCGTCCTGCTGCTCGGCGGTGCCGGCACGCTCGCCTACTGGAACGCCGACGCGGCAGTCGACGCCGGCTCCATCACCGCGGGCACGCTGACCATCGAGTCGGCCGCCGCCGGCCAGTGGCAGGACATCTCGTCCGATGTCGCCGGTGCGCCGAAGAACATCTCGACCGGCACCTTCCTGGTCGTCCCCGGCGACACGCTCCGCTACACGGAGACCTTCACGGTCGGCGCCACCGGCACCAACCTGAAGGCCAACATCACCGCCAACCCCGGCTCGATCGACACCGGCGACTGGGGAAGCGCGGTCACCGCCGCGACCGACATCAAGATCGGCGGCAGCACCGTCTCGCAGATCACCTCGGCGAACAACGGCGCCACCGTCACCGTGACCGTCACCCTGACGTTCCCGTTCGGCACCAGCGCCGACAACACCTCGCAGTCGGCCGTCGTCGACCTGTCGGACCTCGAGATCTCGCTCGTCCAGGTTCGCTGATCCTGCCGGAAGGGCGCGTCGCCGACCCGAAGGGGCGCGCCCTTCCGACAACACCCCCTGCACCACCCCCGCATCACCGCCCGACCACCCCCCGCACCGACCCGAAGGGAGCGACCGCATGCCCGCGCATCTGGCCACCGCCGCTCCCGTCAACCGCCTCCGCCGCGCAGGCCGCGCCGTGCTCGCCGCGATCGCAGCGTTCGCCACGGCCATCGTCATCTCCCTCGCCGCCGCGGGTGGCACCTTCGCCTTCTTCAGCAACAGCACCCCCGTCGGAGCCGGAACGCTCCAGGCCGGCGTCACCGGTCTCACCATCCAGGGCGTGCAGAACTACACGATCACCGGGCTCGACACCACGAAGCTGCTCCCCGGTACGACGGTCATCACTGCTGCACCCCTCACGGTGCGCAACACCGGCAAGACGCCGCTCGCCATCTCCCAGGGCGCCATGACGTTCTCGACGTCGACGACCCTCTCCAACTCCTCCTACCTGATCGCCTCGGTGCGTCGCGTGACGACGCCCGGTTGCGCGGTCGGCGCAGGAACCGCACTGTCGACCCCCGTCACGCTCGCACCGAACGCCACCATGACCGTGTGCGTGAGCGTGCAGCTCGCAACCACAGCGCCGGCCACCGTCGCCGGCCAGACCGCGACCTTCAGCATCCCTCTCGACGCCGTGCAGGTGCGCCCGTGATCAAGCGCATCGCCGCCGCCGTGGGCGTCATCGCGTTCCTCGTGATCGCGGGGACCGCCACCTCGTACGCCTACTGGTCCGCCACCGCCGGCATGACCACGACCGTCACCACCGCCGATCCGGCGACCACCAACTGCAGCGCCATCACCCGCCTGACCAACGGCGGCTTCGAGACGCCCGTCGTGTCGGCGGCCGAGACCTGGCAGCAGATGAGCAGCACCGCCGTGACCCCGTGGGTCGCCGTGGTGCCGGGCACGAACACCGCGACCAGCACCGAGCTGTGGAAGGCGGGCGTCGTCGCCGGCATCGCGCCGGTCAGCGGCCTCCAGAACCTCGAGCTCAACGGAACCGAGCCCGCCACCCTCCGCCAGGACGTGGCGACCGTGCCCGGGCAGACCCTGCGCTGGTCGTTCTGGCACCGCGGACGCGACAGCGCCACCGTCGGCGACCAGGTGCGGCTCTCGATCAACGCGGCAGGCGCTTCCCTCGTGACCATCGGCACCTACACCACCACCAACTCGGCGTGGGCCTACTACACCGGCACCTACACGGTGCCCGCGGGCCAGACCAGCACCCGTCTCAGCCTCACCAGCGTCGGCGTCGGCGGTGGCCTGGCGTCGCAGGGCAACCTGATCGACGACGTGAGCTTCGGCACCGGGCCGTGCCTGAACGCGACCTCCGCGATCACCAACATCACGGCGGGCGGCAGCACCTACCGGGTGGGCGACACCGTCGAATACACGACGACCGTCACCAACCTCGGGGGCGCGACGTCAGACGCCTCGGTCGCCAAGATCACGCTTCCCGCGACCCTCACGCTCGTGCCCGGCTCGCTCAAGGTCGACGGCGTCGCGCGCACGGATGCGGCAGGCGACGACGTCGCGAACATCGCGTCGGGCGTCGTGGTCGCCCGCATCGGAGCCGGGGCCGGTGCGAGCGCCGGCGGGAAGCTCTCGCCGTACGCCTCCGCGACCGTCACCTACCGCGCCGTCATCGGCGTGGGCGCCGCGTCGGGCACCATCACGCAGACCCCGACCATGGAGTACGTCGACGAGGCCGTGCCCACCTGGACCCTCTCGCGCACCGTCGCCGCAGGCAACACGCCCGTCGCCGCGGCCGCCGACATCGAGGTGGCGGTGCTCGCGCAGCCCACGATCACCGGCAGCGCCTCGGCCACCTGGACCTTCCGGGTCACCAACAACGGCCCCTCCAACGCCGCGGCCTTCCCGGTCGCCGTCACCCTGCCGAGCGGTGTCACCTTCACCACGACCAGCGTGCGGATGAGCGCCACCGACACCGGAGCCGCGACGACGAACTGCACCACGACGGGAACCACCCGCACCTGCAACCTCGGTGCGATCCCCGTGGGCGAGGGCCGCACCGTCAGCGTCACCGGCACCCTGCCCGGCAGCCCGACGAGCCTCTACGCCGTCACGGCGACCGCGACGCCGGCGACCTTCGACCACGTGAGCGGCAACAACGCGGCCACCAACACCGGCCTCGACGGCGTCGCCCCGAACGCGCCGACCGGTGTCACCGCTTCGCGCCAGTCGTCGAGCTCCGTGCAGGTCGGCTGGACCGCGGCCACCGACCCGGCGGGAACCGTCGCCGGGTACCGCATCTACCGCAACGGCACCCTCCTGAACCCGACGACCCTCGCCACCGGCACGAGCTACCTCGACAGCGGGCTGACCGCGAACCAGCTCTTCTGGTACACGATCGTCGCCGTCGACAACGGCGGAAACGCATCCGCCGTCTCGGCCGGGGCAGGGGCCGCGACCTACGTCACCGGCAGCCAGAACGTGCGCATCGTCTACCCCGCCGGCAGCAACCTGTGCCTCGGCGCGAGCGGAACCGGCAGCGGCGCGGATGTCGAGAGCCGCACCGGATGCACCAGCACCAGCGCCTCGAACGTGCAGTGGGGCTTCACCTCCGTCACCGCCGCGAACAGCGTCGAGATCCAGCTCGGCTCCGCCACCAACCGCAAGTGGACCGGAGCGACCACAGGCGACATCAACCTGGGAAGCGTGGGCGGCAACGCCAACGCGGCCTGGCGCATGGACGTGCAGTGGGACACCACGACGTCGGCTCCGTACCTGCGACTCGTCAACAGCTCCGGACGCTGCGCCACCGTGGCGTCCGTGACCGACGGCTCGAACCTCGCGCAGAACACCTGCAGCACGACCCTCGCCACGCAGCGCTTCACCCTGGGGGCGTGGTGATGGCCGGCATGAGATGGGTGGCGGCCCTCGCCCTCGCGGCCGTCCTCGGAACGGGAGCGGCGCTGACCCCCACGGCAGGCGCGCAGGCCGCGTCGCCCGAACTCCTCGTCAGCACCGACGGCACCCACTTCTCGCCGGCCCTGTCGACGAACCTCTTCGACGACATCGCCCTGATCGTTCCGGGCGACGTCATCCAGTCGCACCTGTGGGTGCGCAACGCCAGCAGCTCGACCGCGCTGTTCCGCGTGGCCGTGGGCGACCTCGTGGTGCCCTCGCCCGCGTTCGGCGCGGCCGTCACCCTGTCATCCGCTGTCGGGAGCGTCGGTCGGGCCGCGACACTCAGCAGCCTCAACCGCTGCCAGGTGATCGTCGACCCGATGAACCTGCAGGCAGGCGACACGATCCGCATCGACTTCGAACTGCAGATGAACCCGGCGACGTCGGGGTCCGACGCGCAGGCGGAGACCGCGGCGCTCGGATTCCTCGTCACCGGGCACGACATCGCCGCGGGGCAGTTCCCGAACGACGACGGATGCACGAGCTTCGTGACCGGGGACGCCGGCTCGGGCGGCAAGCTGCCCTTCACCGGAGCCGGCGAACTCACCACCGCCCTCCTCGTGGCCGTCGGGCTGCTCGGCGGGGGCGCCCTGCTCGCGTTCCTGCGTCGCCGGCGCCGCGACGACGAAGTGCAGGAATCGTGAACACCGAGACCGCGATCGACCCGGGCACCACCGCAGCCACCCCGGATGCCAAGGCCGAAGCCAGCCTGTGGTCGTACCTGCGGGTGTCGATCAGCGTCGTCGTCCTGCTGATGCTGGTCGCGCTCGGCGTCGCGGTGATCGTCGTCCCCGCCGTCACCGGCTCGACGCCCCTGACCGTGCTCACCAGCTCCATGGAACCCGGCCTTCCCCCGGGCACCCTCCTCGTGGTCAGCCCCGTCGAGCCCGAAGACGTGCGCATCGGCGACGTCATCACCTACCAGCTCGAATCCGGCAAGGCGACGGTCGTCACCCACCGCGTCATCCAGGTGAACAAGACGGCAGGCGGCGAGTACAGCTTCATCCTGCAGGGCGACAACAACTCCCAGCCCGACCCGGACCCGATCCGCGAGGTGCAGGTGCAGGGGCGCCTGTGGTACTCGGTGCCCTACATCGGCTGGGTCAACACCTGGGTCAACGGCGAGGCGCGCGGCTTCCTCATCCCAGTCATCGCGGGCGGCCTGTTCGCCTACGCGGCCTGGATGGTGTTCTCCGGCGTGCGCGACAAGGCGAAGAAGCGCGGGCGCGAGGAGGCGGGCGCCAAGCCCTCCGGTCGCCGGCGGGCGGGCACACCCGTCTGACGTGCAAGGACAGCAGTGAGAGAACGACAGTCGCGAACCGGCTGGCGGGCGCGCATCGCAGCGCTCGCCGGAGCCGTGGTGGTGCTGACCCTCGCGGGGGCGGCATCCGCTCACGCCTACTGGGTCGCCAACGCATCGTTGGTCACCACCGTGAAGAGCGCCGACCCCGCGGTGCAGCTCGCCGGACACGCGGCGCTCGCCGTGACGTACACGAGCACCGCACCGGGGCCCCTGATCGCACCCCTCACGCTCACCGCGCTCGGTGACGTACCCCTCCAGCTCAGCCTCACCACCAGCAGCACCAACGCCTCGCTCACCGCGGCGATCCGGCTGCGCACCTGGGTGCGCTCGGGAAGCACCTGCGGAACCGCGATCCCCGCCACCGGCGTCGCCACGAGCACCCTCGCAGCGCCGCAACTGCCGAGCGGTGCCACAGCCATCACCGGCCCGGCATCCGTGGTCGTCTGCGCGGCGACGGATGTCGTGGCCGGCTACGCGACCTTCAGCGGGCAGAGCACGACGGCCACCCTCACCCTCACCGGGCAGATCGCCGGCACCACCTGGAAGGGCACCGCGAGCGGGACCTTCACCCAGGCGCTCGCGGCGAACCCCGGGGGCACCCTCACCTGCACCGACACCGGTGGCGGCAACGGCGGCACGGCCACGCTCACCTGGAACAAGCCCGCCGGTCTCGTCGGGACCGGCTGGCCCGCCGGCTACTTCGTGACCGCCCGCAACGGCACGAGCTACGTGCAGCTCGACAACACGCTCTGGGCCGACGCGACCCGCAGCGTGAGCGTGCACCCCTCCAAGTTCACGACCGCCGGCGGGCCGGTCGGCACCTACACCGCCCAGGTCTGGTGGTCGGAAGACATCCGCCCGGGGTTCGCGGCGTCGACGAAGACCGCGTTCGCCTCCGCCGACCTCCGCTTCCGGGTGAGCTCCGACGGCTTCTACTACGCCGTCCAATGCGGTTGAGGGCCCGTGCCCGACGGCACCACGTCATCAGCCCGTAACCGGCCCCACCTAGGGTGGGACGGGTGAAGGCCATCCGACGGTTCACCGTCCGCACCGTGCTGCCCGCCGCGCTCGCGCCGCTCGAGGATCTGGCGGCGAACCTGCGCTGGTCGTGGCACCAGCCCACCCTCGAGCTGTTCCGCGACATCGCGCCCGAACTCTGGGACGAACTCGGCAAGGACCCGCACGGGCTGCTGGGCGAGGTGCCGCCCGCGCGGCTCGAGCAGCTCGCGGCCGACCCCGAGTTCGTGTCGCGCGCCGAGGCGCTCCGTGACGACCTGCAGCGCTACCTCACAGAGCCGCGCTGGTACCAGACGCTCGGCGCCGACGCCCCGAAGACGATCGCCTACTTCTCGCCCGAGTACGGCATCGCCGACGCCCTCCCGCAGTACTCCGGCGGGCTCGGTATCCTCGCAGGAGACCACCTCAAGTCGGCATCCGATCTCGGCGTCCCGATCGTCGGCGTCGGCCTCTTCTACCGTTCCGGGTACTTCCGTCAGGCCATCTCCCGCGAAGGGTGGCAGCTCGAGAGCTACCCCGTGCTCGACCCCGACGGCCTGCCCATGAGCGTGCTGCGCGGCCCCGACGGAACCGCGGCCCAGGTGGTGCTCGCGCTCCCGGATGGCAAGGCGCTCACCGCGCGCATCTGGCGGCTCGCCGTGGGCCGGGTCACCCTGCTGTTGCTCGACACCGACATCCCCGAGAACGACGACAGCCTGCGCGGCGTCACCGACCGGCTGTACGGCGGCGGCGGCGAGCACCGTCTGCTGCAGGAGCTGCTGCTCGGCATCGGCGGCGCCCGCGCGGTCGGGGTGTACACGCGCCTCGCCGGCATCCCCGAACCGGAGGTGTTCCACACCAACGAGGGGCATGCCGGCTTCCTCGGGCTCGAACGCATCCGCGAACTGGTCGCCGACGGCCTGGCGTTCGCGGAGGCCCTCCAGGTGGTGCGCGCCGGAACCGTGTTCACCACCCACACGCCCGTCCCTGCGGGCATCGACCGCTTCGATGCAGCGCTCGTCGAACGCTACTTCTCCACCGACCTGCTCCCCGGCGTCGACCCCGCCGACGTGCTCGCGCTCGGCGCCGAGGACTACGAAGGCGGCACCGCCGACACCTTCAACATGGCCGTCATGGGCCTGCGGCTCGCCCAGCGGGCCAACGGCGTCTCGAAGCTCCACGGCGATGTCAGCCGGCACATGTTCGGGGCGCTCTGGGAAGGCTTCGACCCCGCCGAGGTGCCCATCACCTCCATCACCAACGGCGTGCACCCCGCCACCTGGACAGACCCTCAGGTGCGCGGACTCGCCGCATCCCGCCTCGGCACCGACGACGCGACCGCTGTCGACTGGACCTCGGATGCGGTCGGCGACGGCGAGCTGTGGGCGTTGCGGGGTCGGATGCGCGAGCAGCTCGTCGCCGACGCCAGGCGCCGCATGACCGCCGCGTGGGAGGAGCAGAACCCCGGCGTGCCCGCGCCGCCCTGGTACCGCGAGCTGCTCTCACCCGATGTGCTCACCATCGGCTTCGCGAGGCGCGTGCCCACCTACAAGCGCCTCACCCTGATGCTGCAGGACCCGGCACGCCTGCGTGCTCTGCTCACCCACCCCGAGCGGCCCGTGCAGCTCGTGGTGGCCGGCAAATCGCATCCGGCCGACGACGGCGGCAAGCGGCTCATCCAGCTGCTCGTCGAGTTCTCACAAGACCCCGAGGTGCGCGGCCGCATCGTGTTCCTGCCCGACTACGACATCGGCATGGCGCAGAAGCTGTACCCGGGCACCGACGTGTGGCTCAACAACCCGCTGCGCCCGCTCGAGGCGTGCGGGACCTCCGGCATGAAGGCGGCCCTCAACGGCTCGCTCAACCTGTCGATCCTCGACGGATGGTGGGCCGAGTTCCACGACGAGCACAACGGCTGGGCGATCCCGTCCGCCGACTCGGCCGGCGACTCCGCCGAACGCGACGCCCTCGAGGCGGCGGCCATGTACGACCTCATCGAGCACCAGATCGCACCTCGCTTCTACGACCGCGGAGCCGACGGGGTGCCCACCGCGTGGGTGAGCGACATCCGCCACACCCTCGCCACGCTCTCTCCCGCGCTCTCCGCGGATCGCATGGTGCGCGAGTACGTCGAGCGCCTCTACCTGCCGGCGTCCGCCGCCGAACGCGCGGTCACGGCCGACGATGCGGCGCCGGCGCGCGCACTCGCGTCGTGGACCGCGAAGGTGCGCGCCGACTGGCCCGAGGTGCACGTCGCCCACGTCGAATCGGGCGGCGTCGACGCGTCGCCGCACGTGGGGGAGGAGCTGCACGTGCGCGCCTTCGTCGAACTCGGCGACCTGGCGCCCACCGACGTCGCGGTCGAGCTCGTGCACGGCAAGCCGCGGTCGGGCGAAGAGCTCGCCGACGTGCAGGTGCTCCCGCTCGAACTCGACAGCTACGACCTCGGCAAGCCGGCCGTCTACACGGGCTCCATCACCTTCGGGCGCGCCGGCGCCTTCGGGTACACCGTGCGGATCGTGCCGCGCCATCCGCTGCTCGCATCGGATGCGGAGCTCGGCCTGGTGGCGATCGCGGGCTAGCGCGCGACGCTACTGCTTGGCGATGTCCGCCACGATCGCGTTGGTCGCGCGCACCAGATCTGCGGGCGTCAGCCCCAGATCGAAGCCGCGGCGACCGCCGGAGACGTAGACGGCATCCCACAGCTCCGCGGTCTCGTCGAGCACCGTCTCGTGGCGCGTCTTCTGGCCGATCGGACTGATACCGCCCACGACGTAGCCGGTGCGCCGTTCGGCGAGCGCGGGATCCGCCATCACGGCCTTCTTGCCGCCGACCGCCGCCGCCAGCGCCTTCAGGTCGAGCTTGCCCGTGACCGGCACGATGCCGACCACGAGGCGGCCGTCGACATCCGCCAGCAGCGTCTTGAAGACCTGGTCGGGGTCGAGCCCGAGGGCGGTCGCCGCCTCCATGCCGAAGTCCCGGTTCGCGGGGTCGTGGTGGTACGCGTGCTCGGTGAACGGGATGCCGGCCGCCAGCAGCGCGACCGTCGCCGGCGTGCCGCCCGCCATCAGTCGGCGCCCATCAGTCGGCTCGGAACAGCAGCATCGAGGTGGGGGCCATCGCGAGCTCCTCGCCCGGACGGTGCACGCCCTCGATCTCGCTGATGTCGTCGTGACCCGAATCCCACAGCAGCGTGTAGCGATCCACACCCTCGTGCTCGGGTAGCGTCACCGACACATCCGTCTCGAGGCCGTGCACGACGAGCAGGATGCGGTTGAAGTCCTCGAACTCGGGCGTCGACGCCGCGAGGTACTGCAGGGTGCGCTCCTCGGGCGAGTCCCAGTCGTCGATGCCCATCGTCTCGCCCGACTTGTTGTACCAATCCATCTGGGTCGCCGACGGCGTCGTCTCACCCCAGCGCCCGAAACGCACCGGCCGAAGCGCGGGGTTCTCGCGGCGCAGGCGGATGAGGGTCTGCACCACCTCGAACAGGTCCTCCTGCCATTCGCTGCGGTCCCAGCTGAGCCAGGTGAGCTCCGAATCGTGGCAGTACGCGTTGTTGTTGCCGCGCTGGGTGCGGCCGAACTCGTCGCCGGCGGTCAGCATCGGGATGCCGGCGCTCAGCAGCAGGGTGCCGAGCAGATTGCGCACCGCCTTGCGCCGGGTGGCGAGGATCGCCTCGTCGGTGGTGGGACCCTCCACGCCGTGGTTGAACGACTTGTTGTCGTTGGAGCCGTCGCGGTTGTTCTCACCGTTGCCGAGGTTGTGCTTGCGGTCGTAGGCCACCAGATCCGCCGCCGTGAAGCCGTCGTGTGCGGTCACGAAGTTGACGCTCGCGAGCGGACCCCGCTCGAGCGAGAACACGTGGTTCGAGCCGGCGAGGCGGCGGGCCAGCGAGCCGATTCCCTCACTCGCGGAGCCCGATTCGCGGTCGCGCGCGATGTCGCGAAGCCAGAAGTTGCGCATCCGGTCGCGGTAGCCGTCGTTCCACTCCGACCAGCCACGCGGGAAGTTGCCCACCTGCCAGCCGCCCATGCCGACATCCCACGGCTCGGAGATCATCTTGACGCCCTGCAACGCCGGGTCGTCGATGATCGCGTGCAGCAGCGGATGGTCGGTCGAGAACTCGGCACCGGCGCCGCGGCCGAGCGTGGCCGCGAGGTCGAACCGGAACCCGTCGACCTGCACCTCGTTCGCCCAGTAGCGCAGCGAGTCGAGCACGAGCCGCTGGGTGACGGCCTGCTCGTAGTTCAGCGTGTTGCCGCATCCGGTGGTGTCGATGTAGTTGCCGTCGGCGTCCTGCCGGTAGTAGCCGGCGTTGTCGATCCCACGGAACGAGCTCGTCGGGCCGCCGCGGCCCTCCTCCGAGGTGTGGTTGTAGACGACGTCGAGGATCACCTCGAGTCCCGCCTCGTGCAGCAGCTTCACCATCCCCTTGAATTCGCGCAGCACCGCACCGGTGCCGCCGAACTGCGCCTCGCGGGTGGCGTAGGCGGCATGCGGGGTGAAGAAGTTGAGCGTGTTGTAGCCCCAGTAGTTGACGAGCCCCATCTTGGTGAGCCGCTGCTCGGACACGAACTGGTGCACCGGCAGCAGCTCGACCGCCGTCACCCCCAGCTCCTTCAGGTAGGCGATGGTCGACGGATGCGCGAGGCCGGCATAGGTGCCGCGCAGCTCCTCCGGCAGGTCGGGGTTGAGCTTCGTGAGCCCCTTCGCGTGCGCCTCGTAGACGACCGTGTGGTCGAGCGGCGTCGCCGGCTTCTCGACGCCGCCCCAGTCGAAGGCGTCGTCCTGCACGTAGCTGCGCCACCCGCCATCCGGGGTGCGTGCGAGGCCGCGGGCGTACGGGTCGAGCAGGAAGCGCTCGCCGTCGAAGTCGTGGGTGGGGCCGTCGGGCCCGTCGACCCGCAGCGCGTACGAGGTGCCCGGGGTGAGGGATCGGGTGGTGGCGCTCCAGACGTCGCCCTCGCCCTTCACGAGCGGCACCCGCTTGGCGAGCCAACCCGCATCCTTGTCGTCGAAGAGGCACAGCTCGATCGAGCTGGCGTTCGCGCTCCACACCCGGATCTCGCCGCCGCGGGAGGTGAGGTGCACGCCGAGGTTCCGGAGCGGATCGGCGGGCGACATGACGTCTAGGTTAGGTGGTGCGCATGACGGACTTGTAAACGCGTACGACGTTGCCGGGGGTGCGGAAGGAGTTGCCGTGGCGGTCTACCTCGACCACGCTGCGACCTCGCCCATGCCGGAGGCCGTGCTCGCCGCCTACACCGACGCGCTGCGCCTCGTCGGCAATCCGTCATCCATCCACGGGCCGGGCCAGGCCGCCCGCGAACTGCTCGAGACGGGACGCGAACAGGTGGCGCGGTCGCTCGGCGTCGACCCGGTCGAGGTGGTGCTGACCGGCGGCGGGACCGAGTCGGTCAACCTCGGGGTGAAGGGGCTGTACTGGGCGAGGAACCTGCACGCCCGACGCCCCCGCGTGATCGTGCCGCTCGGTGAGCATCATGCGACCATCGACGCCGTCGAATGGCTGGCCAAGCACGAGGGCGCGGTGATCGACTGGATCGAGCTCGACGCCACCGGTCGCATCCGGGTCGACGCGCTCGCGGCGGCGCTCGCCACCGGGGGAGACGAGGTGGCCGTCGTCACTGCGCTGTGGGCCAACAACGAGGTCGGAACGATCCAGCCGGTGGCCGAGATCGTCGAGCTGGCGCACCGCTACGGGGTGCCCGTGCACCTCGACGCGATCGCCGCCTACGGGCAGCTGCCGATCGACGTGCACGAGGTGGGCGCCGAAGCGGTCTCCGTGTCGGCGCACAAGATCGGCGGGCCCGTCGGCATCGGCGCGCTCGCGCTCGCGAGGGCGGCGACCGTCGAACCGCTGCTGCACGGCGGAGACCAGCAGCGCGGCCGTTCGGGCACCCAGGATGCGGCGGGGGCGGTCGCGTTCGGCGCGGCGGCGGCGCTCGCGGTGGCGGAGCTGCCGCTCACCCGCGTGGCGACCCTTCGCGATCGGCTCGTTTCCGGTGTGCTCGCCGCGGTCGACGGTGCCGTGCTGCGAGGCGACCCGGATGCGGAGGGGCGCCTCCCCGGCAACGCCCACTTCACCTTCGCGGGCGCCGATGGAGACGCCCTGCTGTACCTGCTCGACGCATCCGGGATCGCCGTGTCGACCGGATCGGCATGCCAGGCGGGCGTTCCGGAGCTCTCGCACGTGCTGCTCGCGATGGGGGTGCCGGAGGCGGAAGCGCGCGGGGCGCTGCGCATCACGCTCGGGCACGACAGCACCGACGCCGACGTCGACGCGTTCCTCGCGGCGCTGCCCGACGCGGTGCAGCGCGCCCGCGCGGCTGCGTCCTGAGGGTGCCCTCTTCTCTCGAATCAAGGACCCGAGCTCTCAAATCAAGGACCCGAGCGCCCGAATCAAGGAGCCTGTGTGACGGAAGTGGCTGGTGAGGCACATCCGCCACTCTGGCCACACGTACTCCTTGATTCGAGCGCTCGGGTCCTTGATTCGAGCGCTGAACTCCTTGATTTGAGAACCCCCCACCCCGCAACGAGCGACCGCACAGCCGGGCCGCGTACCCTTGTCGGGTGAAGGTTCTGGCAGCGATGAGCGGCGGCGTCGACAGCGCCGTGGCGGCCGCGCGTGCGGTGGAGGCCGGGCACGAGGTCGTCGGCGTGCATCTGGCGCTGTCGCGCAACCCGGGAACCCTGCGCACCGGGTCCCGCGGCTGCTGCACGATCGAGGACTCGATGGATGCGCGCCGCGCGGCAGCGAAGCTCGGCATCCCCTTCTACGTGTGGGACTTCTCGGAGCGCTTCCGCGACGACGTGATCGACGACTTCATCGCCGAGTACGCGGCAGGCCGCACCCCGAACCCGTGCATGCGCTGCAACGAGCGCATCAAGTTCGCCGCGCTGCTCGAGAAGGCGCTCACCCTCGGCTTCGACGCGGTCGTCACCGGCCACTACGCCGAGGTGAAGCAGGGCCCCGACGGTCCCGAGCTGCACCGCGCCGCCGCGTGGGCGAAAGACCAGTCGTACGTGCTGGGCGTGCTCACCACCGAGCAGCTGGCGCACGCCTGGTTCCCGCTCGGTGCCACCCCCTCGAAGGCGGAGGTGCGGGCCGAGGCCGAAGCGCGCGGCCTGTCGGTGGCGGCCAAGCCCGACAGTCACGACATCTGCTTCATCCCCGACGGCGACACCCGCGGCTGGCTGGCCGACAAGGTGGGCGCCGAGGAGGGTGCCATCCTCGACCGCGAGGGAACCCGGCTCGGCACGCATCCGGGCGCGGCGGCCTACACGGTGGGGCAGCGCAAGGGCCTCAACATCGGCTACCCGTCGCCGGATGGTCGGCCGCGTTTCGTGCTCGAGGTGCGTCCGAAGACGAACGAGGTGATCGTGGGTCCGAAGGAGGCGCTCGCGATCGCCGAGCTCGCCGGCTCGCGGTTCAGCTGGGCGGGGGCAGCCCCCGCGGATGCCGTGGCCGGGTTCGTCTGCGAGGTGCAGGTGCGTGCGCACGCCGACCCGGTGCCCGCGTTCGCACGCGTCACCGACGAAGGCGAGCTGCACATCCGCGTCGACAGTCCGCTCGAGGGTGTCGCGCCCGGCCAGACGGCGGTCGTCTACGTGGGCACGCGCGTCGTGGGGCAGACCACGATCGATCGCACGGTCAGCGCCGTTCCGGTCACGGCCTGACCCCGCGTCGGGGGCCCGCAATAGGCTGGGCGGGTGGCACGGGGCGCGAAGACCGACGACGTAGAGCAGGTTCCCACTGAGACGCGGGCGACGCTGCAGGCGGCGCACGCCGAAGCCGAGCAGCTGACGGCGCGCATCCTCGAGCTGCGTGAGGCGTACTACGACCGCGACACCTCGCTCGTGGCCGATTCCGAGTACGACGCGATGATCCACCGCCTCGAGGAGCTCGAGCGGCTCTTCCCCGAGCTGCAGAGCCAGGACTCGCCCACCCAGACGGTGGGCGGCGGCACCGAGGTCAGCGGCCTCGCCACCATCGAGCATGCCGAGCGCATGCTGAGCCTCGACAACGTCTTCTCCGCCGAGGAGCTGCGCGACTGGTGCACGAAGACGGCGGATGCGGCGGGCCGGCACGTCTCCTGGCTCACGGAGCTGAAGATCGACGGCCTCGCCATCAACCTCCGCTACGAGAACGGGGTGCTCACCTCGGCGGCGACCCGCGGCGACGGCAGGGTCGGTGAGATCGTCACCGAGAACGCACTGCGCCTGCCCGAGATCCCGCAGCGGCTGTCGGGCGAGGGGCATCCGCCGATCGTCGAGGTGCGTGGCGAGGTGTTCATCCCGGTGGCGGCGTTCGAGCGGCTGAACGCCCTGCAGGCCGAGCTGCGCGAGCGCGCGTTCGCCGAGGCCGAGCAGCGGGCAAAGGGCCGCAGTGGCGCGTTCGACGAAGAGAAGGCGCGTCTCTCGGCCGCGCGACGCTTCCCGGCGTTCGCGAACCCGCGGAACGCCGCCAGCGGCGGTCTGCGGCAGCAGCTCGACAAGAAGGACGGCCTCGAGCTCGAAGCCGCCAACGCCCGCATCGGGTCGCTTCGGCTCTTCGTGCACGGCATCGGGGCCTGGCCCGACCCGCCCGTCGCGGCGCAGAGCGAGGTGTACGAGCTGCTCGCAGCCTGGGGGCTGCCGACCACGCCGTACAGCAAGGTGAGTCAAGACGTCGACGGCGTGCTCGCGTACGTCGCGCACTACGGCGAGCACCGGCACGACGTCGAGCACGAGATCGACGGCATCGTCGTGAAGGTCGACGAGCTGGCCCTGCACGACGAGCTCGGCGCCACGAGCCGTGCACCGCGCTGGGCGATCGCCTACAAGTACCCGCCCGAAGAGGTGCAGACGAAGCTGCTCGACATCGTCGTCTCCGTGGGGCGCACCGGCCGTGCCACACCGTTCGCCGTCATGGCTCCGGCGCACGTCTCGGGCTCCACGGTGCGCCAGGCCACCCTCCACAACCAGGACGTCGTCAAGGCGAAGGGCGTGCTCATCGGCGACACGGTCGTGCTGCGCAAGGCGGGCGATGTGATCCCCGAGGTGCTCGGTCCGGTCGTCGAGCTGCGCGACGGCAGCGAACGCGAGTTCGTGATGCCCACGAACTGCCCCGAGTGCGGAACCCCTCTCGCGCCCGCGAAAGAGGGCGACATCGATCTGCGCTGCCCCAACTCGCGGGCCTGCCCGGCGCAGGTGCGCGGTCGAGTGGAGCACATCGGATCGCGTGGGGCGCTCGACATCGAGGGGCTCGGCGAGGTGGGGGCCGCGGCGCTCACCCAGCCCGAGGTGCCGACGACACCGCCGCTCGTCACGGAGGCGGCGCTGTTCGAGCTCACACTCGACGACATCATGCCCATCGAGGTGGTGGTGCGCGACAACGAGACGGGCGCGCGCAAGACGCTGCCCGACGGCTCGTACGATCTCCGCACGCCGTACCGCAAGATCGTGCAGCACGCCCGCAAAGACCAGCCGGCCGTCGTCGGCCCGTCGGAGGTGGCGCGCACGTTCATCGACGAGCTCGAGAAGGCCAAGACGAAGGAGCTGTGGCGCTTCCTCGTCGCCCTCAGCATCCGGCATGTCGGCCCGGTCGCCGCGCGCGCGCTCGCCGACTGGTTCGGCTCGCTCGACGCGATCCGGGGCGCCACCCGCGAAGAGCTCGCCGCCGTCGACGGCGTCGGCGGCATCATCGCGGATGCGGTGCTCGACTGGTTCACGATCGACTGGCACGTCGAGATCGTGGAACGCTGGGCTGCCGCCGGCGTGCCGTGGGCGACCCCCGGACATCCCGGCCCCGGCAACGCGGTCGGCGCCGACGGCCCGCTTGCAGGCCTCACCGTCGTGGCCACGGGCAGTCTCGACGGCTACACGCGCGAGGGCGCGCAGGAGGCGATCATCAAGGCGGGCGGCAAGGCCGCATCCAGCGTCAGCAAGAAGACCGACTTCGTGGCGGCGGGTCCCGGGGCGGGCTCGAAGCTGACGAAGGCGGAAGAGCTGGGACTGCGCATCATCGACGCGGCGCAGTTCCGCATCCTCGTCGAGCAGGGCCCCGACGCGCTCGACTAGGTGGCGGGGTCGTCGCCTTCCGCCGCCTCACGCAACTCCTCCTCGGCGCGAAGGAAACCCTCCGCACCGCCGGTGTCGTAGTCGGGCTGCCCGTCGGCGCCGATCGGTTTCGGGGTGAGCAGCACGCCCGCGATCGGGAAGACCAGCACAGACACGACGCCCGCGCCGATCACGCTCGCCTGCAACGCATCCGTCATGTGCCCCGCCTGGACGGCGATCTCGGTGAGGGCGATGAGCAGCGGCAGGCTCGTGGCGCCGAACAGGGCGATCGCCTTTCGCTCGCGGGGGCCGCGGTCGCGGAACCAGAACAGCAGTGGGCCTCCGCGGATCGCCAGCAGGAAGACGAGGAAGATCACGAGCGGCAGCGGGTTCGCGACGATCGCGTCGACGTTGAGGGTCAGGCCCGACGAGACGAAGAAGATGGGGATGAAGATGCTGTAGGCGATGGCGTCGAGCTTCTCCGGCAACGTGTCGCGTTCCGGGCTCGACCACTGGCGCAGCACCACGCCGGCCGCGAACGCGCCCAGCACCGACTCGAAGCCCAGCTCCTCCGACAGCAGCAGCAGCCCGAACAGCACCAGGATCACCAGGCGCACGGCCAGCTGCCCTGTCGCGTGCTCGCGTGCCGCCATGATCTGCTTGAGACGCGCCGGCATCCGGTGCCACGGGATGACGGCCATCAGCACGATGACGCCGATGAACACGAGCTCGAGCACCAGCCCCGCGAGCGACCCCATCGACCCGAGGAAGATCGGCATCGCCAGGATCGGCCCCAGTTCGCCCACCGCGCCCACCGCGAACACGGCCACACCGAGGCTCGACGTGAGGAGGCGGTTCTCCTTCAGCACGGGCACGAGGGTGCCGAGCGCGGTGGTCGACAGGGCGATCGCCAGCACCATCGGCGCCTCGACAACACCGAGAGCGTGCAGGCCGAACATTGCGGCACCGCCCAGCAGGAATGAGGTGATCCAGGCGGCGATGGCCTGACGCCCCACCAGCTGACGGAACAGGTTCAGATCGAGCTCGTATCCGGCCAGCAGGAACAGGAACGCCATGCCGGCCGTCGAGAAGAGGGCCACGTCGTCGGGGTTCGCCCAGCCGAGCAGCTGGGGTCCCACCAGGATGCCGCCCACGATCAGCAGCACCACCTGCGGGATGCGGATCCGACCCGGCAGCAGATCGCTCAGCAGAGGCGCGGCGGCGCTCACCGCGAGGACGACGACGAGCGAGAGGATGGCGGTATCCATGGCGGCCTCCGGGGGTTCACGACCATCGTGGCCCGTGCCGCGGTGTTACCGGTGGATTTCCGGCCGGTCGGCGCACGTATTCCGGCGGTAGAATGAGCCCGACCGCCGCTGAGAGTCACTGGGAAGGCAATCAGCTGTTCGAGATCGCGCTGCTGCTTCTCACCCCGATAACCCCCATCGGGGCTATTGGCATGCCCGTGGCTCCGCTTGTCTCGGCTGTCGGTGAGGCCCCCGCGGGCGCCCCCGACCCTCTCATCGCTCCCGCGGTTCCGGCGAACACCTCAGCGGCGACGGCGGCCACCCCGATCTCGCAGCTCACCGGCATCGCACTGCTCGACCGCCTCAACACGCTGCCGAAGGGCGAGACGCGCAGCTACCTGGGCAGCCACCCGGATGTCGTGACGGCGCTGCTCAGCAACCCGCCCACCGCCGTCTCAGTCGCCGAATGGTGGGCCGCCACCGCATCCGACGACCGCAGCACGCTGCTGGGGGCATCGCCCCGCCTGGTGGGCAACCTCGAGGGCGTGCCGTTCGCGATGCGGGATGTCGCCAACCGGGTTGCGCTCGTGCAGGCCTCCGACGCGATCAGCGAGCGCCTGGCGGGCCATGTCGGTCGCGCCGAACGCGACGAGCTCACGGCCCGCCGGCACATGCTCGAACAGATCGAGCAGGCACTCGCCTCCACCGACGGCCACGTGCGGAGGCTCGTCAACCTCGACCCCGAGGGCGAAGGGCGTGCCGTGATCGCCGTCGGCGACCTCGCCAGGGCCGACTATGTGAGCTTCCTCGTACCGGGCATGTTCTTCGGCGTCGACGCCCAGATCGCCGCATGGACCGACACCGCCGAAGATCTCGTCGTCGACCAGGAGGCGTGGCTCGAACGGCTGCACCCGGGCGAGCACGCGACGGTCGCCGCGGTGGCGTGGATCGGATACCGCACGCCCAGCCTCGTGAACGTCGCCTCCATGGAGCTCGCCCGCGAGGGCCAGGCGGCGCTCACCGCATCCCTTCAGGGCCTGCGTGCGGCACGCGGCGGCGACCAGCCGTACCTGTCGATCCTGGCCCACTCGTACGGTTCGACGGCTGCGCTGCTGTCGCTCGAAGAGGACGACGTCGCCGTCGACGCGCTCGCCCTGGTCGGCTCGCCGGGCAGCCCGGCCCGCACCGTCTCCGAACTGCACGTCACGGGCGGGAACGTGTGGGTGGGGGCCGCCGATTGGGACCCGATCCCCGCATCCGGGGTGTTCGGCAGCCAGCCGACGTCGGTCGGCTACGGGGCGCACCGCTTCTCGGTGGCGCCGGGCGTCGACCCGGTCACGGGTCAGAGCCTCGCCGGGGCGATCAGCCACAACGACTACTTCACGTCGGGCGGCAGCTCGCTGCGCAACCTGGCGCTCATCGGCATCGGCGAGGGCGGCTACGTGACCGACGCCAACCGTGGCGCAGGCGACGCGACCAAGGCGCTCGGCAAGGTCGGACGGCCCGCCGTCTGAGGTGCGCACCGACGCGACCGGCCTCTGCCCCTCCGCACGGCTCCTAGGATGGAACCCGTGTCTGAGATCACCCCCGAAGTCGTGCGCCACCTCGCGCACCTGTCGCGCATCGGCCTCACCGATGACGAGGTGCAGCGTCTGACCGGCGAGCTGTCGCAGATCGTCGACGCCGTCGCCACCGTGCGGCAGGTCGCGACCCCGGATGTGCCGGCCACCAGCCACCCGATCGCGCTGGGCACCGTCACCCGCCCGGATGTCGTGGGCGAGACCCTCACACCCGACCAGGCGCTCGCGGGCGCCCCCGAGCGCGATGGCGACTTCTTCAAGGTCACCTCGATCCTGGGGGAGGAGCAGTGAGCGACCTCACCCGTCTGTCCGCCGCCGAGCTGGTCGAGAAGCTCGACGCCCGCGAGGTGTCGAGTGTCGAGGTCACGAAGGCGCACCTCGACCGCATCGGCGCCGTCGACGGCGACGTGCACGCGTTCCTGCACATCAACGCGGCCGCTCTCGAGACGGCCGCCGCGGTGGACGCCGCACGTGCCGCGGGCACCGCATCCGGTCTCGCCGGTGTGCCGGTCGCCATCAAAGACGTGCTGTGCACCCTCGACATGCCGTCGACCTCGGGGTCGAAGATCCTCGAGGGCTGGGTTCCGCCGTACGACGCGACCGTCGTGGCGCGTCTTCGCGCCGCCGGGTTCGTGCCGCTCGGCAAGACCAACATGGACGAGTTCGCGATGGGCTCCTCCACCGAGCACTCCGCTTTCGGCAACACCCACAACCCGTGGGATCTCACACGCATCCCCGGTGGATCGGGTGGCGGTTCGGCCGCGGCGGTCGCCGCATTCGAGGCGCCCCTCGCGCTCGGGTCCGACACGGGCGGGTCGATCCGGCAGCCGGCAGCCGTCACCGGTTCGGTGGGTGTGAAGCCCACCTACGGCGGCGTCTCCCGCTACGGCGCGATCGCCTTGGCCTCCTCGCTCGACCAGGTAGGCCCCGTGACGCGCACCGTGCTCGACGCGGGGCTGCTGCACGACGTGATCGGCGGATACGACCCGCACGATTCCACCTCGATCCCGGATGCGTGGCCGTCGTTCGCGGATGCGGCGCGTGCCGGTCAGCGTGACGGCGCCGTCAAGGGTCTGCGCATCGGCGTGGTCTCGGAGCTCGCCGGTGGCGAAGGCTTCCAGCCGGGTGTCGTGACGCGCTTCCAGGAGTCGCTGGCGCTGCTGGAGCAGGCCGGGGCCGAGATCGTGGAGGTGTCGGCGCCCAGCTTCCAGTACGCGATCGCCGCCTACTACCTGATCCTCCCCGCCGAGGCGTCGAGCAACCTGGCGAAGTTCGATTCGGTGCGGTTCGGTCTGCGGGTCACCCCGGACGGCCAGGCGACGGTCGAAGACGTCATGTCGGCCACCCGCGAGGCGGGGTTCGGCGACGAGGTGAAGCGCCGCATCATCCTCGGCACGTACGCCCTCTCGGCCGGCTACTACGACGCCTACTACGGTTCGGCGCAGAAGGTGCGCACGCTGATCCAGCGCGACTTCGATGCCGCGTTCGCGCAGGTGGACGTGCTGGCGACGCCGTCGGCGCCGACCACCGCCTTCCCGCTCGGCTCGAAGGTCGACGACCCGCTGGCCATGTACCTGAACGACCTGACCACCATCCCGGCGAACCTGGCAGGCGTGCCCGGGATCTCCCTTCCGTCGGGGCTGGCCGAGGAGGACGGGCTGCCGGTCGGCATCCAGTTCATGGCGCCGGCTCGCGAAGACGCCCGTCTGTACACCGTGGGTGCCGCGCTCGAGCAGCTACTCGTCGATCAGTGGGGCGGCCCGCTGCTCTCGAAGGCGCCCGCGCTGGGCTGATGCGGTTCGATCCGGGGTCATGATCGACGGCATCCGCCCGTTCACGATCCCGGTCGACCTGGGCGACTGGGACGAGCTGCGGCGGCGTCTGCGTGCCACCCGCTGGCCGGATGCGTCGCCGGTGCCTGGATGGGCGCTGGGGATGCCGCTGGGCGAGCTGCAGGAGCTGTGCGCGTACTGGGCCGACGGCTACGACTGGCCGGCCCGGGCGGCGTCGCTCAACGAGTTGCCGCAGCTTCGTACCGACATCGACGGCGCGGTGATTCACGCCGTGCACGTGCGGTCGTCGCGGTCGGATGCGATACCTCTCGTGTTGTCGCACGGGTGGCCGGGGTCGTTCGTCGAGTTCGCCGACCTCGTACCGCTGTTGGTCGACCCGCCGCCGGGGGAGCCGGCGTTCGATGTGGTCGTGCCCTCGCTGCCGGGTTACGGGTTCAGTTCGGCGCCGGATGCGGGGTGGGGGTATCCGCGGATCGCGGCCGCGTGGGCGGAGCTGATGTCGCGCCTCGGATACGACCGGTTCGGTGCAGCGGGCAGCGACTGGGGCACGAGCATCTCGGCGAGCCTCGGGCAGTTGTTCCCGGATCGCGTGGTGGGGGTGCATCTGATCCCGCCGCTCGCCGCTCCCGACCCGGCGACGTTCGAGTCGCTGACGCCCGCCGAAGAGCAGGCGCTCGCGGACGCCGCATCGCGTTCGCGGGACGCGTCGGCCTACGGGGAGCTGCAGCGCACCCGTCCGCAGACGATCGGGTACGCGCTCGCGGATTCGCCGGCCGCGCTCGCGGCGTGGCTCGTGGAGAAGTTCTGGGAGTGGAGCGACCACGACGGCGACCTGTTCACGGTGATCCCGCGGGACCGCATCCTCGACGATCTGATGGTCTACTGGCTCACGCGGTCGGGGGCGTCGGCGGCTCGCCTGTACGCGGAGAGCATCCGCGATGTGCAACGGGTGCTCGAGACGCCGGGCGCGGATCCCGTGCACGTGCCCGTGGGCGCGTCGGTGTTTCCGCGGGAGTCGCCGCGGCCCTCGCGCCGGTGGGCGGAGCTCCGCTTCTCCGACATCCGCCACTGGGGCGAACCGGCGCGGGGCGGACATTTCGCCGCACTCGAGCAGCCGAATCTGCTGGCCGGCGAGTTGCGTGCGTTCTTCGGCGGCCTCAGTGGTGGTGCTGCTCGCCGGCCATGACGTGTGCGTCTGCAGGCCCGTAGAGCCTTGCGATGTCCCAGGCGTTGAACCAGCCGTCGCCGGGGTTGCCCTTCGGCCATCCCTCGGGCGAGTCCTGCCATGATTCCTGCCGGCCGTAGGGCAGCAGGTCGATGAGCGGGAAGGTGTGGCTCGGCTGCTCGGTGCCGCGGCCGTCGGTGTGCCAGGTGCGGTAGACGGTGTCGCCGTCGCGGAGGAACACGTTGAGTGCGTACCCCTGGTTCGGCGGTGCGCCCACTGCCGCACCGAAGTCACTGCCCGCGGTCGAGTACCACTCCATCTTGTTGCCGACCTTGTCGCGGTAGGCGAGCAGCTCCTCGATCGGACCCTGGGCGACGAGCACGAAGCGGGCGTCGTACGGCTCGAGGAACTCGAGGCGGGTGAACTGCGAGGTCCACCCGGTGCAGCCCGGGCACTGCCATTCGGCGCCGTCCTGCCACATGTGGTTGTAGACGATCAGCTGCCGCTTGCCCTGGAAGATGTCGACCAGCCGCACCGGCCCGTCTTCGCTCACGAGCGTGTAGTCGGGCAGCTCGACCATGGGGAGCCGCCGTCGCTGCGCGGCGATCGCGTCGAGTTCTCTGGTCGCCGCCTTCTCGCGGATGCGCAGTTCGTCGAGCTCGCGACGCCACGTCTCTTCGTCGACGACCCGGGGGAGTGCGGATTCGGTCATGGCTCCTCCTCGAAACAATGTGGACACTGTACACATCGCGGCCGACGACGCGCCAGGGTCAGGTTCGGCGCGGCAAGCCGGCGAGCCCCTGGGCGATGCGGATGTGCGTGCGGCAGCTGGCCGACATCTCGCGCCCGTCGTGGAAGTTCAGCACGACGCTGGTCTCGCGCTCGGTGTCCACCATGAGGTGCGTGCTCAGGCTGCCGAGATGGCCCACAGGCCGGGCGAGGCCGCGGAGCAGCGGCATGAACCCGTCGAATCGCAGCTGCATCACGCCGCTTCCGTAGTGGATGCCGGGGCGCAGCCGATTGAGCGGCATCGCGAGACGTTGCCAGGTCTCGCGACGGATCAGCGTTCCGTCGGTGAGCGCGACGCCGAGCCGTGCGAGGTCGTCGGTAGTGCTCACGATGCCGCCGGCTGCCCAGCCGAGGCTGATGCTGCGGAATCCCGAGACCTCGGTGCCGCGCAGCCACGCGGGCGCGATGCGTCCGGGGCCGGGTTCGCGCAGCCACACGGTGCTGTCGCCCATCCCCGCAGGATCGAGGATGCGTTCGCGCACGAGTTGTTCGTAGCTGCGGCCGCTGCTCTCCTCCAGCACCCGCCCCAGCAGCGCGAAGCCGGTGTCGGAGTAGTGGAAGCGCTCGCCGGGATCGCCGACCGGCGTCTGGAGCTCTCGACTGAAGGCGATCATCTCGGCCGGGGTCCACATCCGGTCACTGTCGGTGATCACCTGCTCGATGAAGGGGGCGCCGGAGGTTGTCGGGTCTTCGAAGTAGTCGGCCACGCCGGAGGTGTGGGTGAGCAGGTGAGCGATGGTGACGCGGGAGCCGCGGAACAGGCCGGCGAGCTCTGATGCCGGCAGGAGGTCGGCGACCGGGGTGTCGTCGTGGAAGCGACCGGCCTCGATGCCCTGCGCGATGAGGGCGGTCGTGGCGAGCTTTCCGATAGAGGCGGCGTGGAACGGCAGATCGTCGCCGGAGCGGTACAGGAAGCCGGGTGCTTCGACGCGCACCTGCGGTGGGGGCAATCCACGGCGTGCGCGGCGACGGCCGACCCGCATCAGGTGGCGGTCGAGGGATGCGGCGAGTGCGTCGGGTTCGGTGGTGCGGGTCATGAAAGTCTGGCCTCTCGGATCGTGTTACTGCCAACATACTACGAAACGTAATATACCTAAGAGGAGCAAACTATGGCATTCGTGGTGTTGGGGCTCCTGGTGCTCGCGCCGCATACCATCTACGCCCTCAACAAGCAATTCGAGCAGACGATCTCGCTGTTCTACCGGGCGAGCCTCGGCAGTCTGCGTTCGGCGCTGAACGGCCTCCTCGAGCGCGGCGAGGTGGAATTCGACGAGGTGGTGGAGAACGGCCGCGCGAAGAAGGTGTACCGCGTCACCGATGCGGGCCGTGGCGCGTTCTTCGCCTGGATGTCCGGCCCGCTGCAGGGATCCGACATCGAGACCGCGGCCCTGTCGAAACTGTTCTTCCTCGGCCTGCTGCCGGATGCCGCCGCACGGAGGGAGGTGCTCGACGGCATCCTCGAGCGAGTGGATGCGGAAGTGGCCGGACTCGAATCGTACGATCGCGAGCTCGACGGGTACGACGTGCCGCCACAGTACGCCGAGGTGTTCCGCTTCCAACGGGCGACCCTCACCTATGGGGTGACCCGCGGTCGTCTTGGGCGTGAGTACTTCGAGGCGTTGCGCGACGCCGAGGCCTAGCCGCGCATCGGGTGCGATGCTGGCTGCATGGCATCGCGATCCGTCCGCACCTCGCCCGTCCGCACCGCCGCCCGACTCCTCCTCGGCGGGGCGCTCGTCTTCGCTGGTGTCTCCCACCTGACCGTCGCGCGTCAGGAGTTCCAGGCGCAGGTTCCCGACTGGGTGCCGCTCGATCCGGATACGACGGTCGTCGCATCCGGGGTCGCCGAGGTCGCGCTCGGCTCGGCCCTCGCGCTCGCGCCGAAGCGGCTTCGCCCCTGGGTCGGGGCTGCTGCTGCCGCGTTCTTCGTGGCCGTGTTCCCGGGCAACATCTCGCAGTGGGTGCGTCGCCGCGACGGCTTCGGCCTCGACACCGACGAGAAGCGCTTCGGCCGCCTGTTCTTCCAGCCGGTGCTCGTGGCGTGGGCGTGGTGGTCGACCCGCACGCCGGGCGCATCCCGATGACGTCCGCCACGGCCCGCCACGTCATCCGGTTCGCCCTCGCGGGCACGTTGCTGTTCACCGGTGTCGGCCATCTCACCTGGGGTCGACGTGGGTTCCGTGCCGCCGTTCCGCCGTACGTGCCGTTCGACAAAGACACGGTGGTGGTCGCATCCGGTGTCGTCGAGATCGCCCTGGGCGCTGCGCTCGCGGCCGCGCCGCAGCCGGCACGCACGAGCGTCGGCGCCGCGACCGCCGCGTTCTTCGTGGCCGTGTTCCCGGGCAACATCGCGCACTGGGTGAGCCGACGCGACGTGCCCGGCCTCGACTCCGACGACAAGCGATTCGCCCGCCTCTTCCTGCAGCCGGTGCTCGTGTGGCTCGCGTGGTGTTCGACGCGGCGCGCCTGACTCTTCGGCGCTACCCCGGCATCCGCCCAAGGTCAAGGGTCTGTGCGCATCCGCCCGTCTCGTCTCGAATGGGAGAAACGAAGGAGACGCACATGGCGCAGATCATCGAGAGCATCGATGTCGAGGTTCCGGTCACGACGGCCTACAACCAGTGGACCCAGTTCGAGAGCTTCCCGCAGTTCCTCGACGAGGTCGAGCAGATCACGCAGATCGACGACACGCACACGCACTGGAGGGTGAAGGTCGGCGGAGCCGAGCGCGAATTCGACGCTGAGATCACTGAACAGCATCCGGATGAGCGGGTCGCCTGGCGGAGCACCGGTGGCGACACCAACCACGCCGGCGTGGTGACCTTCCACAAGCTGAGTGACACTTCGTCGCGCGTGACCGTGCAGATCGACTGGGAACCCTCCGGTCTTCTTGAGAAGGTCGGGTCGTTCGTGGGGCAGGCACGCACGCGGTGAAGAAGGATCTGGAGAACTTCAAGGAGTTCATCGAGAAGGTCGGCCACGAGACGGGTGCCTGGCGCGGAGACGTCGAGGCGTAGGTCTGTGGAGACGTCGAAGCGCCGCGGGCTGGATCGCCGCGCGGCGCTTCGCTGTGTTGTGGCTTAGCTCCGGCGGGCCGCGCGTCGCGCGACCATCGCGAGCGCGAGACCGCTGAGAAGGACGAGCGCCCCTGCAATTCCGACCAGCACGAGGTTGCCGTCGCTGAGGCCGGTGTCGGCGAGTGCGAGCTCGGGCTCATCGACCACCACAGGCTCTTCGGCGGCGGCAGCGAACACGCTGATGTTCTCGATGAAGTCGCCATTCCCATCGTTGTTGGGGAATGCGACCAGATCCCAGTTGAGCAGCGCCGTCGCGGTCGTGTCGGCGGTCGCCCAGAGTGCGCCGGCGTCGTCGAAATCGGCGCCGTACAGCGTCACGTTGTCGGGGGTGGTGCCGACTTCGGAAACGCCGTCGCCGATCGACAGCACCGACCCGCCGTAGCCGAATCCGTACATCACGCCGTTGGTCGGGTTGAATGCGAGAGAAGCAACGCGGGTGCTGAGTGCCTGGACTGCGGTGAACACAGCTGAGGTGGGGTCGATCGTGCCGAAAACGTCGACGTCGTCACCGACCGAGTCGCAGGCGACCGAGATCACACCGCCGGTGTAGTCGAGTGCGGTGCAGTCGAAGGCTTCCGCCCCGTCGGCGTCGAAGATGTCGCCAATCAGGGTCGCCTCACCGGTGATGTCGACCGCCCACAGCCGCGACTGGCCGCCGTACGTGATGGCGTATCCGTTGCCGTCGGCGTCGAAGTCGAGCCCGGTGACGGCGCCGATGCCGGTGGTGGCGTCGACTTCGACAGCATCGGTGCCCGGTTCGAGCTGGTAGAGCGTGGTGCTGGTCCAGGCGAGCGCGTATGCGACAGGTTCGGCTGCGAAGGCGGGTGCGGCCACGAGCGTGAAGCTGGCGACCAGGGCGGTGGTGGTGAGGGCGACGCGGCGCACGGTTCTCCGATTCGGGTACGGGATGCGGTGGGGAGCAGGGAGGCGGCGCCTGTTCGCGCTCGCGTTTTCACAGTATCGATTGCGCAGCCGCGTGGGGTGCGGATGCTGTGCCGCATTCGAGGGGCACCCGGCATCCGAGGTGCCTCCCTGCGCCGCCTAGAATCGAACCTATGGCAAAGCCCGATCTGATGGACTTCGACAAGGCGCTCGAGCTGTTCGAGCCGGTGCTCGGATTCGAGGTGCACGTCGAGCTCTCGACCGCCACGAAGATGTTCAGCGATGCACCCAACCCGGCTGCTCCGAACGGTTTCGGCGCTGGCCCGAACACCCAGATCACGCCGCTGTGCCTGGGACTCCCCGGCAGCCTCCCGGTGGTGAACGCGGTCGCGGTCGAGTACTCGATCTCGCTCGGCCTCGCGCTCGGGTGCCAGATCGCCCCCAGCAGCCGCTTCGCCCGCAAGAACTACTTCTACCCCGACCTGGCGAAGAACTACCAGATCAGCCAGTACGACGAGCCGATCGCTTTCGAGGGCTCCGTCGATGTCGAGCTCGAAGACGGCACCATCGTGACCGTGCCGATCGAGCGCGCCCACATGGAGGAGGACGCCGGAAAGCTCACCCACGTGGGCGGCTCGACGGGCCGCATCCAGGGCGCCGAGTACTCGCTCGTCGACTACAACCGCGCCGGTGTGCCGCTCGTCGAGATCGTGACGAAGCCGATCTTCGGCACCGAGCACCGTGCACCGGATGTGGCGAAGGCGTACGTGTCGACCATCCGCGACATCGTGCGTGCGCTGGGCATCTCCGAGGCCCGCATGGAGCGCGGCAACCTGCGCTGCGACGCGAACGTGTCGCTGCGTCCCCGCGGCGACCTGGCGCCCGCATCCGCCGACGCCGCGGCCGACACCCTCGACGCATCCGTCGACCCGAACCCGACGGTGAAGCTCGGCATCCGCACCGAGACGAAGAACGTGAACTCGCTGCGTTCGGTGGAGCGCGCGGTGCGGTACGAGATCCAGCGGCAGGCGGCGATCCTGGCCGCGGGTGGCTCGATCACGCAGGAGACCCGCCACTGGCATGAAGACAAGGGCACCACCTCGGCCGGTCGCCCGAAGTCGGATGCCGACGACTACCGCTACTTCCCCGAGCCCGACCTGCTGCCGATCGAGCCGAGCCCTGAGCTGATCGAGCAGCTGCGTCTGGCGCTGCCCGAGGCGCCCGCCGTTCGCCGCCGTCGCCTGCAGGAGGCGTGGGGCTTCACCGACCTCGAGTTCCGTGACGTGAAGAACGCCGGGCTCCTGGTCGAGATCGAAGACACGGTTGCCGCGGGTGCCGCTCCCGCCCAGGCCCGCAAGTGGTGGACGGGCGAGATCGCCCGCATCGCCAACACCCGATCCGCTGAGCCCGCGGCTCTCGTGTCGCCGCTGGATGTGTCGGAGCTGATCGCCCTCGTCGAGTCGGGCGACCTCACCGACCGTCTCGCCCGCCAGGTGCTGGAGGGCGTGATCGAGGGCGAGGGGCGTCCGTCGGAGGTCGTCGAGAAGCGCGGGCTGAAGGTGGTGTCGGATGACGGCGCCCTGATCGCCGCCATCGACGAGGCCCTGGCGGCGCAACCCGACGTGCTCGAGAAGATCCGCGACGGCAAGGTGCAGGCCGCCGGTGCCGTCATCGGCGCCGTCATGAAGGCGATGCGCGGTTCGGCGGATGCGGCGCGCGTGCGCGAGCTGGTGCTCGAGCGGGCGACGCAGGGCTGACGCGGGGTTAGCCGAGCATGCCAGGCCACGTCCTCAGCGAAACGCCGCGAGGAAAGCGCTGGCTCACGAACTTCGATCGGCATGAAGTTGCGGCCGCAAAGCTACTTCTCGATGAGATCGTGATGGTAAGACCAAGCGAACTTCGTGGTGGGCTTCTAGAGGAGCTGGATCGCGCCGCGGATTCAGGAGAGATAGTGCAGCCCGCGGTGCTGATGGTTCCCCTCTCCATCGACGAACTCGGTGATGACCTACCGCCGCTACCGGTTGCCTACGAAGACTTCCACCCGGGACGCTCGATCAGCGTCACGCCTGGTAGTGAGGGCCAGGTCGGGAACATTATCCGGGATCGGGTTGGTGAGCGATTTACGCCGGGAGCCGAGTGGATTCATCCCACGGCCACACTCGATGAGTTGCGCGACGAAAAGGTCCGGTCGATCGTCCTTGTGACGGACAACATCGGTTCTGGTACGCAGGTGCGCAACTACATTCGGTCGCTTCTTCGGAATCGGCGACTTCGAAGTTGGGTTTCATTTGGATGGGTGCGAATCCACGTGGTCGCATATGCAGCAACGGAGCAGCTTGAGATAAGCCCTTTCGGGACGGTCAGGGCCGCTCTTCACGTAGTGAGACATGTTCCGACCGTGTTTACGGCTGGCTGGACGGATCGCGACCGTGAAGAAGTGCTGAGACTCTGCAAACGCCATCGGTTCAGCGGCAAAGGGCTCGGCTTCGGCCAATCAGGCTGGTTGTTCGTGTCGACGCGTGTTCCGAACACGGTTCCGGACGTTCTCAGAAAACAGATCGAGGGCTGGAATCCGCTGTTTCTCGACAGACAGGTACCTGCCGATTTACTTGAAGTTGAAACAGCCCCTAAACAATTCGCGTTCGCGACGATCGCAGTCGCAATCAATCAGGCCCGATTGTTGCGCACGTTGCCACAGCACACGGGGCAGGTGTCGAGGCTGCTGGTGATACTTTCTGCCTTCACGCGCCGGCGACCAAACGTGATTGAACTAGCAATTCGGATGGGGCTCCGTCCGTCGCAAGTGCGCGAAACTGTTGCGTCGCTGCAGTCCTTGGGACTGCTTTCCATCGACGGAAGGGTAACCTCGGACGGCTCAGCGTTTCTGGCGGCTGGTAAGAAGCGGCGTCGAGTCTTGACCGCAAAGGATGGTTAGTGTCGCTAGAGTTGCTCGTGCTCGAGGTTGAGGGGGCGCGGTGAACTTAGTGAAGCCGATGTCTAGCATCGGCACGGAGGTGCCGTTGGGCATCTTGGGATCACGGCTAACCTGATCCGATGGACGATCTCTCGCTACGCGTGGTTCGGGGCGAGCGCTCTGATCCGGCGAAGACTTGGGAGCGCTCGCCCCGATCCAACAGGATCTGGGGCCAAAGGTAAGTGAATCGACCCCCTCAACTCGACCCGGCGGCGCGAGCGAGATTACAGCACGCCCGGGGAGTTATTCCTATCGCCAGTTTGGGTGAGCTCTCAGCGTTGACGGAGACTCCTGTCGACTATCTCCGGAGCATCGTCAACCGAACTCGCGACCCGTATACCGATATTGCCCTACCGAAGCGCACAGGTGGCGCTCGTGCGATCTCGAGCCCCGACCCTCTCCTTGCTGATGTTCAGCGTTGGGTCTTGAAGAACGTACTCAACTCAGTGGAGTTGCATCATGCAGCGCACGCATATCGCGTCGGCTTCTCAACCCGGACAGCGGCTGAGGGGCACGTCGGCGCACGGTGGTTAGTGAAAATGGACCTTCACGACTTCTTCACGACCGTGAGCGAGCGACGTGTATATCGCACGTTCGCGGCGCTGGGATATGCACCGCTCGTTTCTCTGGAACTCGCGAGACTTTCGACGCGTTCCCTCGCACCGAGAACTCGAAGTTTGGAGATGTCGCGTCGGTACAGTGTCATCCCAACCTACGCTGTATCGAGTCTCGGGGTACTTCCGCAAGGGTCACCTACGAGCGGGGTGCTCTCAAATGCGGCCGCCATCCAGCTCGACGATCACCTTGAGTCAATTGCCGCCAGCTTCGGCATGGTTTACACGCGCTACTCGGACGATCTAACGTTCTCGGCCGCGACCGGCGGCAGTCGCGACCAGTGTGTGAGTCTCACGCGTGCTGTCGCAAGTAGTGTTCGACGCGAAGGATTCACCCCCCACGCGCGAAAGACCAAGATCGTGCCGCCGGGGGCAAGAAAGATCGTTCTGGGACTACTTGTAGATGAACGCGGAGTTCGCCTCCTCCCGGAATACAAGCGGCGCATAGAAGTGCATCTCCGGGGTATCGCCATCCACGGGCTTCTCGCCCACGCTAGCCACCGTGGGTTTGACTCGATCCTCGGCCTAGTTCGCCATGTAGAGGGGCTATTGGCCTTCGCGATTGGCATTGAGCCCGAGTATGCGAGACCCAAAATAGATGAATGGGCGCGGCTGCTTCTGCGTTACGGCCTGGCCCCAGGAATGTTCAAGAGGGCGAGCGCCTACTAGGGAGCAAGTCTTGATGCTGGAGGTCGGTCTAGGCCCTCTTTCCCGACCTGGTCAACGAAGGAACTCTACGCGGGCCTGAGTTGGCGGGCCGTCGCCACTATAGTTTCGCTGTGGTCGACGCCGACGAGAATGGTCGCTTTATTGCCGCTCACATGACGCGCGCGGTCGAGTCCCACCGTGTGCGCGCACGTTCTCTTGCATCGCTCGTGGCGACTGCGGCTGCCGCATTGGTCGCGGGGATCGTCTTCTCCGACTGGGGTGGGCGACTCACTACGGTTGGAATCTTTTTCGCTGTACTGACGCTCGTCTTGTTACTTCTCGCGGCGAGCTTCCTAATCGCGGGTTCGATGTACTCGGACTCTGAGGCGGATGACAGCCTGACCCCATTGGGGCGAGTGGCGAATTGGTTTGGCGGCGGGAGACAGCCAGACGGTGATGCCGCTCCCGACCTCGATGTGGATGCCCTTGCTTCCGACTCCCTTGCGGTTATGAGCAGAATTACCACCCGAACCCGCATCGGAGCAGTAGCTCTTGCGCTCGCCGGTGCGGCGTTCGTGACGACCGTTAGCATCGCATGGTTTGCGCCGGAGCGCGTTTCAGCCCTCGTGACGGTAGACGAACCGCCGGCAGGATGTTCAGATATTGGAACGGAGTTCGAAGGCGCGGTTGTGCAGGCTGACCTCAACGAACGGGATCTTATTCCAGTTCGCGTTGTGGCGGCCGAGTGCGGAGGAAAGCCCAGGGGAGCGCAGGAGTTCATTCTGCTCGTGCCGGCCACATCTGTGGTCATCGTGAGATAGCGACGTGACAGACATCGAACCTGCAGCACTCTCATACTCGTGGGTGCCGTTGATGTCCCTTCCTGCGGAATGGGAGTACGCATTGCGAAGCGTTGCGATCGCAGTCAGTACGGAAGTGGGCGCATTGCGCGAGGTTGACCACGCCTCCCGCGAGGATCAGTTGTGCGTCGCTGCCTACCCGGCCACAGCGCATGCCGCCATCGTGTCAAGGAAGTTGGTACGAAAGGCGCTCACCGGATGGAATCCGCCGGGGGTGTTAAGAGTTGTCATCGTGGCTTGCGACTTTTCTGAACCCGACGTTGGGATCGAGGAGGTGAGTGCTGTGACCGACACGCAAGTGCCGCAGAGGATACTCAGGCGCCATCCAATGAGAGTTAGGACCCTTGAGTCCTTCAAGTCAGAGATTCGAGGGGCGTTCGACCTTGCGCTCGGTCCGTCCGCCTTCCAATTGCCCGTCGATGTCACTCGCGAGGTGGTCGATGCTCCGCGCTCTCGAATCCCTAGGAGGTCGATATGACAGGTGTCGAATGGATCGTGGCAGCACTTCAACCATGGTCAGTATCTCCGCATCCGAATTTCTCTGAGACGAGTATTTCTCCGAGTCGATTCCTAGCGCTGGTTACCGAACGCCGCTTTGAGGAATCCGCGGGTCGAAATGGGGAACTGCAAGGCGACAGGCTGGAGGTGGAACTTGTTCGCGTTGCGAATGAATCTCTGCGCGCCGACAGCCAAGCGGAAGCAACCGAATCGCTAGTGCGCCTAGCGTCGAATCGCACTCTTGTGGCGGGCGCGAGGGCGGCTGCGGCCCTATTCGCCTCTGTGGCTCTGGCCGAGTTTGATCGGCAAGAGGACGCCATCGATCTGCTGGAAAGCCTCCGCACTGAACTCAGCGAGATGTTTGATCCGAAGAGAGACCCGCAAGCTGCGCTAATCATCAGCGCGATCGACCTTCAACTTGCACTCCGCTACTTCGAGGTCGAGGATCGGCTGACCGTGCTGGAAATAGCCGATCGCGTGAAGTCGACTTTAAGCACGCGCCCCTCCTACGACGTCGTTTTTGAAACCTCGGCAGGTAATCTGATGACGCCGTCAGGAATTCTCCGAGAGCTCCGAGCGACCATTCGAGCGCGCGCAACGCTTGCGCGGGCGCGCGCTGAACAATTCAGTGGACGCTCCTGGCTTCGAGTTGCCCGCTCGCGGCCGACGTATACGGACACGAAGATCGAATTCGCCGCGGCTCGACGCGATCAGGCGGCGCTAAGGGACGTGTTCGAGCAGAGGATTGAGGCCCACTCTGGCAAGATCGTCCTTGGTCGAACCGACGCGGCCATCGACAACGGTTATGCCGCTCTCCTTCAAGCTCAACTCGGCGGCGACCTCAGCGATTCGTTCCGATTCGCTGAGGAGCTCGGCAAGGTGCTGGCGGTGCGACGCGAGCGACCCACGGTCAACGAGGCGGCCGAAGTGTTGCGACTCTTCCGCCAGTCCAGAGCCGGTGACTCACTCAATTCTTACCTTCGATGGTTGCGCGCGGGGGGGCCTCTTCAAGCTCTTTCGGGGGCGGCAATTGGCATCATTCGTCGAGATTCGTTCCCGAACCGTCTGAATGAGTACGACCTGCGGCTCCTCGCAGAGACTGGCGATCTGCTCGATTGGGAAGACGCAGATGAGGCACTACGTGGGGTCCTCGAACATGCCGTAAGTCCCAAACTCGCGCAGCCTGCCTACCTAGACAAAGTGTGGTTGGCACTGGCCCGCCTGTTGTCCCCAGAGAGTCAGTTGACTTGGCAAATCGGAGCAGCAGCTGCCGATGCGATACTTTCCGGTCCGCCGGTGCTGCCGAGCACCAGCGGCGCCGTGGCCGCGGTGCTCGGGGTCGTGGGGCCCGATGCGTTCACTTCTATTGCTCGGGCAAAGTTGGCCGAGTGGGCAGCCGCTCAGCAGCGCGGTGAAGATCAGGATCTCGCTCGCGCGGTTTTCGAGGCCCTTCGCGAACCCGTTGCCGACGACGACCTAGAGGGTGCAGAACTCGCGTCGTGGCTAGTGGAGTCGCCGGAATCGGGAACAAGGTCGCAGCTGGATCGTGCGGTGCATTGGGCGCGCGACGCGATCGCTGCTGTCCGCGATCGGGCTTCGAAAGGGACGACCGCGATGGGCGGTGCGGATGAGATCGCATTGGGGGCGCTCTTGCTTCGGCGGGAACCTGATCCCGAGTTAGCCGAGCAGATTGTTCAAGCCATCGTTGATACCAGGGTTGCGCCGGTGCTCAAGACGAATGCGTTTCGGATACTTGCACAAGGAGTGGACTTCTCCGAGGACCAGGACCTTCTGTTGAAGGCAACACGCGCCGAGTGGTCTGATCCGGGCAGAGATCCATTCCTAGGCCGATCTAACGCTGCGGGTGTCTACGCAGAGGCGTTGATGTTCAGCGCAGCTCGTCAATACATAGATCGCGACGACGCAATCGAGACTGTCATGTCATTGGCCGGGTCAGAGGACAGCGGTGCTGTTCGTAGTGCGGTACAGCTCGTCCCGGCTATTGCCAAGTCATTCGACGAACCGCAATGGTCACATTTCCTGTTGCTTCAACTCTCGCGTCATCACGACCCCACCGTTGTCGCGCAGGCTGGTCGAAGTCTTGTCGAGGTAAGCCGACTTGATTCGAGCGTGAGCGGGATGATCCAGCGGCGAATCCGAGAACTCCTAGCTGCCGATGGGGTTCGGGTTCCGTTGTTTGTCATTCATGGGTATCAGTATCTGAGAGCAGAGGAGAGGCGATCCCTGGAAGGCTGGGAACGTCAACTTGTGGCACGCCTTGCCGAGGCGCACATGTCGCGTGTCGTCAGGCTGGCGGCGCTAGAGGCACTGCGCGAACAGTCGATCGTAGATTGACCGGGAGGAGGACCACGCACGTCACCCGGACTAGCCTTCCCCTTCCACTTGCCCGTCTGCCTCTCACCTGCTGGTTGCATCTCGCACTCGAGCAGCGATAACGGCTCGGGTGGTGCACCTTGTCGCCGTCGATAGCGAAGTGGAGTGTGAAGGCGGCACACGCCAGGAAGCGTCGGGGGGACTGAAGAACGTCGACCATCACAGCGATGAGCCTGGGCCCGCATCGTCGATCTGGGGTGCACAACGCCCGCGCGGAACGACAGCGAGTTCGGCGCATTTACTCGAGTTGCCTGTACTCGTAGCTGTCGCGGATCGCAAGGTTGAAGTATTCGCCGGCGCTCTCGGCCTCGATCAGCTGACGAACGACCGCGCCGGGCACCTCTGCGTAGCGGTAGATGTGTCCATTGGTGAAGCGGATGTCGAGCTCCTCCGCGTCTGACCGGTAGCGCGCCGCGTCGATCACGCTCGACTCCAGCGGGATCCACGTCACGCCTCCATGATGCGCGTGGTCATCATGATTCGGCGAGGCGGAGGTTGAACGCGTCGCTGACCCGGGCGCCGGAGTGAGAAGGCCCGAGATACATGTGATGTAGCTATATGGCTACATACACGGCTCTGGCGGCTGGTGCCGCTGTGCTTGCGATCACCCTCGGGATCGCTGCGCCAGCCCACGCAGAACAGCACAAAGATGCAGCATCGGTCGACCTGAATGAGGCCGCGGTCGTCGAGGTGCTTGAGGGCGTCGACGATGCGCTGCTCGCATTGCCGGACGACGAGGCCGGGCTCCCGAGCGACCAAAGCAAGGCGCCCGAGCTGCCTTCTGGCCTCGACGAGCCGATCCTCGTCGAGGGGGAGAACGGAGATATCCGAGTTGCGCCAGTACTGCCCGCGAATACGGGCTTCGAGGAAGTCGCGTCCGACATTATGATCGCGGACACCGGCGACGAATCGTGGACTGTCCCACTCGCGCATCAGGACGGTTCGCTGCAGATCGCCACCGTCATTGAATCGTTAAACGCACCGGTCGAGTACGAGTACGAACTGACGCTTGAACCGGGTGCGCACGTCCAGATCGAGTCCGGGCTGGTCATCATTCGGAACGGGTCAGGCGAGTTCGTTGGCGGGGTCGCGCCCGCTTGGGCCGTCGACGCCGCAGGTGCGGATATCGCCACCCACTATGAATTGCGCGACAACTTGCTCGTACAGGTCGTGGATCACCGCTTGGGTGGCGTCGCCGACCCGGTCGTCGCCGACCCCTGGATCGGCGTGAATCTGTTCCACGGATTCAGCAAGACCAACGTCAACGGGGATGTGCGCTACAACTTCAAGCGAACTGCTTGGGGCAACGCCGTGCATACCGGTGTCGCACCTGGAGTAGTCGGAGGACCTATCGGAGGTCGCTCGTTGATGAGATCCATCGGTTGGGATGAACTCAGGGGAACCTGGGGTCTCGCTGCCAACAAATCGACCCTGTTCCAGCAGTACGACTGTCATGTGACGTATGCATATACGGACGTCGAATGGAACTTGGAACGCTTCCGCTCCAACAAATCGGACTGGAACGCATGGTTCAACGCTTTCGGCCACACCTGCAACTGGTCGTAACGATGACCAGATCGGCCAGCCTCAGAATCGTCGCGATCGGCACTGCTGCGGCCGTGGTGGTGGCATCGTTGACCGGATGTGCGCCTCGGTCACTCATTGACGTCAAGGATGTGATGGCGACACTCTCAGTGCTCACGAGTGATTCAGTCACCGACCAGACCGACACGAGGTGTGGCGACGGCATGCCCTGTGTTCAGGTGTTCACCAGTTTCGAACTCACGCTCTGGAGGTTCGCTAGTACCAGTCAGGCCGAGTCCTTTGCCTATGGGCTCGAGTCGGCTGGTGCCTCCGCATACCTCTCGGACTACATCGTCGCCCAATACATCTCCGACGACCTGACGGAACTAGACCGCCGAACCGTGGAGGAGGTCCTTGATGGCGCACACACCAGTGAGTGAAGGCAGGCGGCAGCACTCGTCATACCGCCCACTCCTATGGTTGTCATGGTTGTGCATGCTGGGCGCGATCGCGTCGCTCGTGGTGATGATCGCGTACTTCTATGAGCAACGCGCCGCCTTTGCCCCGAGTCAGTTGACGTCCCCCTTGCTGATCGCCGCACAGGTCGCGTTCCCGATCTTTGGCACGGTGGCGGTGCTCGGGCTCGTTCGGGCGAGCGCGCTGCGATCGGGGTACGTCATGGGCCCGTCTGTCTTCGGCTGGATGGCCGCTGCTTGGCTGTTCATTCTGCTGGCTTCTCTCAGCGGCAGTAACCACTCATGGATCAGCTGGGGCGAAGGATTCGCGGAGGCCGACCTGACAGGGGTCGGCGTGCCTGGCCCCGAGTATGAGTTAGTGCTGATGTTCGCGCCCGCGGTGACTCTTCCGCTGCTCCTGGCACCGATACTGCTGTGCCTGGGGGAGTGGTCCGGCGATCCGCGTCGATCCCCCTAGCGTTCCGTTCGCCCCGCGTTCACTTTCCCGTCGACTCGCATCGCCACCCTTTCCTCTGACGCCGCCCCACCCCACGGGGCGGCGCCGCCGCGCCGAAGGGACCCCGATGCATCGCAGCACCACCACGTCCACCCACACCCGTTTCCGCAAGCTGATCGCCGCATCCGCGGTCACACTGCTCGCCGCATCCGGATTCGCAGCAGCGGCAGCAACGACAGCCAACGCGGCCGAGTTGCCCACTGTGGTCATCAACGAGGTGGAGTCGAACGGCGGAACCCCGTTCGACTGGGTGGAGCTGATGAACATCGGCAGCGAGCCGGTCGACGTGAGCGGGTTCATCTTCAAGGACATCGAAGACGACCGCATCAAGGCCATCCCGGCGGGTACCACCATCGCGCCGGGCGGGTTCTTCAAGTTCGTGGTCGACGAGAACCCGAACAAGGTCGGCCTCGGCGCCGACGACAGCGCGCGTCTGTTCCTCGCCGACGGCACCACCCTGGTCGACGAGACCAGCTGGGGTCCCGCCCACGCACCCTTCACCTGGGGTCGGTGCACGGATGGCACGGGCGAGTTCGTCGAGACCACCGCATCCACCGAGGGGGCACCGAACGCGTGCCCCGAGCCGATCTCGGCGGCGGATGCGATCAAGATTAACGAGGTCGAGTCGGATGGTGGCAGTCCCGACGACTGGATCGAGCTCCACAACACCGCTGACGTGACGGTGGATGCGGGCGGCCTGGTCGTGCGCGACAACGCCGAGGTGAGCCCGTACACGATCCCCGCCGGCACCCTCGTCGAGGCGGGCGGCTACCTCGTGCTCGACAAGAACGCGGCGTTCGCGTTCGGTCTCGGCGGCGGCGACTCGGTGCGGCTCTACGACACCGACGGCATCACCCTCGTCGACAGCACCACCTGGCCCGCAGGCCACGCGGCCGTCGCCTGGGGCCGCTGCCCCGACGGCACGGGCGAGTTCGGCGTGACCACCACCGTCACGAAGGGTGCCGCCAACGACTGCGGCACCACCGAACCCACCGACCCCGGCACCGTCAACGTGAAGATCAACGAGGTCGAATCCAACGGCGGCACCCCCGGCGACTGGGTCGAGCTCATCAACCTCGACACCACGCACAGCGCCGACATCAGCGGGTGGCGCATCCTCGACAACGACCCCACCCACACGGCGGTGCCGCTGCCCGCGGGAACGGTCATCGAATCCGGCGGCTACCTGGTGCTGGAGGAGTCGTTCTTCGTCTTCGGTCTGGGCGGCGGCGACACGGTCACGCTCTTCGAGGCCGACGGCACGACGATCGCCGACGCCACCACCTGGCCCGCCGGACACGCCGCCACCACGTGGGCGCGCTGCCCGAACGGCACCGGCGACTTCCGCGTCTCCACGAGTTCGACGAAGGGTCTCGCGAACGACTGCGCCAGCCCGATCCGCATCAACGAGGTCGAGTCCTCCGGCGGCGACCCGGTCGATTGGATCGAGCTGTTCAACGCCAGCACCACCACCCAGAACATTGGCGGCATGGTGCTGAAGGACAACGACGACACCCACACCTTCACGATCCCGGCCGGCACCACGCTCGCCACGGGGGAGTTCTACGTCGCCGACGTGGATGTACCGGGCGGCTTCGGTCTGGGCGGCGCCGACTCCGCGCGCCTCTACGCAGCAGGAGGCACCGAGCTGGTCGACACCTACACGTGGGCGTCCCACGCGGCGACCACCTACGGCCGCTGCCCCGACGGCACCGGTGAGTTCGCACTGACCTCCGCCCCCACGAAGGGCGCAGCGAACGTCTGCCCGGGCGTGATCCCGGTCGAGACGTGGCCCGGCGGCACCACCATGACCGCCGTGCCCACCGACGTCCCGTTCGACGGCGACCTCTCCGGCCTCGACTACGAGCAGCCTGTGCTGGGCGGCCCGATCCTCTGGGCGGTCACCAACGGCACCGGCACGCTCACGAAGCTCACCCCGTCGGCGTCGAACCCCACCAGCTGGGTCGGCGCCGCAGGGTGGGGCGCAGGTAAGCAGCTCGCCTACGCCGACGGCAGCATCGCCCCCGACTCCGAGGGCGTGACGGTCGCGGATGGCGGATCGGCCGGCGGCGTGTACGTCGCCACCGAGCGCAGCAGTGCCGCCAACTCCACCAGCCGCCCGTCGATCCTGCGGTTCGACGTGACCGGTTCGACGTCGACCCTGCGCGCCACCAACGAGTGGAACCTGGGCGCCGACCTCGCCACGGTGCTGCCGGCCGGCGTCACGATCGGGGCCAACACGGGCCTCGAGGGCATCACCTGGATCCCGGATGCGGCGCTCACCGCGCGCGGGTTCGTCGACCAGTCGACGGGGCTGGCGTACAACCCGTCGCGCTACCCGAACCACGGGACCGGCGTGTTCTTCGTGGCGCTGGAGGCCACCGACGACGTGTACGCGTACGCGCTCGACCTCACCGGTTCGACCTTCACCCGCCTGGCGGTCATCGAGACCCCGGGCGCACGTGAGGTCGACTACGAGCCCGAGACGGGTCTGCTGTGGGCAATCTGCGACGAGGCCTGCGACGGCCGGACCGCCACCCTGCAGGTGGGTGCATCCGGCGAGTACGAGGTGACGCATCGCTACGCCCGCCCCGCCGAGGCGGCGAACTTCGCCAACGAGGGTTTCGCGATCGCCCCGCAGTCGGCGTGCGTCGCCGGTGCCAAGCCGGTCTTCTACGCGGATGACGCCAACACC
>Ga0160436_1000012_pt1 | contig 127172 bp, 108 predicted proteins | sample HID1973M_E0MG_FD_108264 | JGI IMG/M metagenome (GOLD analysis project Ga0160436, IMG submission 108264) | Enriched mosquito-associated microbial communities from UW Madison campus, WI, USA - HID1973M_E0 MG | ecosystem: Host-associated > Arthropoda: Insects > Digestive system > Unclassified ...
CCGTTACTGGAACCCGAAGATGGCCCCGTATATCTTCGGCGCCCGCGGCAAGATCCACATCATCAACCTCGAGAAGACCGTCCCGCTGTTCAACGACGCGATGAACTTCCTCTCGAGCATCGCGCAGAAGCGCGGCACCATCCTGTTCCTCGGCACCAAGCGCAGCGCCCGCGACTCCATCAAGGAAGAAGCCGAGCGTTGCGGCATGCCGTACATGACCCAGCGCTGGCTGGGCGGCACGCTGACCAACTTCCGCACCGTCAAGCAGTCGGTCTCGCGCCTGAAGGAGCTGGAAGCGGCGGAAACCGACGGCACCTTCGAGAAGCTGGTCAAGCACGAAGTGCTGGGCCTGCGCCGCGAGCGCGACAAGCTCAATGCCTCGCTGGGCGGCATCAAGGAAATGAACCGCCTGCCGGACGCGCTGTTCGTCATCGACATCGGCCATGAAGACATCGCCATCAAGGAAGCCAAGAAGCTCGGCATCCCGGTGATCGCGGTGGTCGACACCAACTACGATCCGGCCCTGGTCGACTACGCCATCCCGGGCAACGACGACGCCATCCGCGCCGTGCAGCTGTACGCACGCGCCGCTGCCGACGCCGTGCTGGAAGGCAAGGCCGCCGCGCCGAACTCGGCCTCGGTCCGCGAGGAAGAGTTCACCGAAGCCGCTGGCGAGGACGCCAAGCCGGCCCGCCGCGCGCCGGCCAAGAAGGCTGCCCCGGCCAAGAAGGCCGACGAAGCCGCCGCCGAGTAATCCGGCTGCCACGTTGCCGCGCCAGGCTGGCGCGGCAACCGGCCCGCGGTGGCATTCGGTCACCGCCAGGGGCATACCGCCCCCTCCCATTCCCAAGGCGGGCCATAGCCCGCCCAAGCAACTCACCGAGGTCATACCGTGGAAATCACTGCTTCCCTGGTCAAGGAACTGCGCGAGCGCACCGGCGCCGGCATGATGGAGTGCAAGAAGGCGCTCACCGAGAACACTGGCGACATCGACGCGGCAGCCGAGTGGCTGCGCAAGTCGGGCCTGGCCAAGGCCGACAAGAAGGCCGACCGCGTCACCGCCGAGGGCCGCGTCGCCGCGGCGCAGGCCGGCGGCAAGGCCGTGCTGGTCGAGATCAACTCCGAGACCGACTTCGTCGCCAAGGACGGGAACTTCCTGGCCTTCACCGACGCCGTCGCCCAGGCCGCCCTGGCCTCGGGCGCCGCCGATGCCGAAGCGCTGAAGAGCGCCAAGCTGCCGGGCGGCGAGACCGTCGAGGAAGCGCGCGCGGCGGCCATCGCCAAGCTGGGTGAGAACATCCAGATCCGCCGCCTGGTGCGCATCGACAGCAACAACACCGTGGCGGCCTATGTCCACGGCGGCCGTATCGGCGTGCTGGTCGAAGTGGCCGGTGGCGACGAGGAACTGGCGCGTGGCCTGGCGATGCACGTCGCCGCCATGAACCCGCCGTACAACAAGGCCGCCGATGTGCCGGCCGAGTTCGTGGCCAAGGAAAAGGAAATCGAGCTGGCGAAGATGTCGGAAAAGGACAAGGCCAAGCCGGCCGAGATCCTGGAGAAGATCATCAGCGGCAAGATCAACAAGATCGTCAACGAGGTCACGCTGTACGGCCAGCCGTACGTGCTGGACAGCGACAAGTCGGTCGAGCAGGTGGCCAAGGCTGCCGGTGCGGACGTGGTCGGCTTCCAGCGCCTGGTGGTTGGCGAGGGCATCGAGAAGGTGGTGGAGGATTACGCTGCCGAAGTGATGAAGCAGGCGGGTCTGGCCTGATTTCCTGCGCATAGCGGGAGACTGAAAAAGCCGCGGTTTTCCGCGGCTTTTTTGTTGCTTGCAGTTTTTGTCAACTCGTGACTTTTACGTGCGGCGACATCCATGTCGGCGATTGACTGCGGCTCGCGAAAATCCGCGCCGTCCTTCTCCCACTGGCGGGAGAAGGTGCCGCGACAGGGGCGGATGCCCCCCCCTTCTCACACAAACGCGGCCATCTATCGGGCGTTCGGGGCCGGGTCCTTGCCCCGGGGGCGTTGGGCGACAGGGACGTCGCCCAACGAGACACGCAGGATGCAGTTCTTGGCGTCCCCCGGGGCAAGGGCCCGGCCCCGAACGCCGCACGGAAAAATAAAGCGTCCACGAAAGGACCTAACTTTTTCCGCACACCGGCCGCTAACACCTCCAAGGCCCCCACCCGCAACCGTGACGGCCATGTATTCTCCGCCTTAACAAAAACCAAATACCGCGCATGCGTCCCGACCTAGAGGCCACCCTGGCCCACTGCCGCAACCTGCCCTCGCCGCCCGGCATCGCGCTGCGGGTGATCGAGCTTGCGCAGGATCCCGAAGTGGACATGGCCACCACGGCCGATGTCATCGCCATGGACATGGCCCTCAGCGCGCGCATGCTGCGGATCGCCAACTCGCCGCTGTACGCCAGCCGCCGGCGCATCGACAACCTCGGCCAGGCCCTGACCATGCTCGGGCTCAATGCGACGCTGAGCCTGGCGCTGGGTTTCTCCATGGTCCAGGGGCTGCGCCGGACCTTCGGCAATACCGCCCTGCACGAGCGCATCTGGCGCCGCGCGGTGGTCAGCTCGCTGGCAAGCCGGGTGCTCGGCCAGGCGCGCGGGCTGCGCAAGCCGGAGGAGCTGATGCTCGCCGGGCTGCTGCAGGATGTGGGCATGCTGGCCCTGCTCCAGGTCTCGCCCGAGCGGTACCCGCTGCTGCACGCCGAAGGCCAGGTCGAGCCGCATGCGTTGGCCGAGGCCGAGCGCGCCGAGTTCGGCGGCGACCATGCCGAGATCGGCGCCTGGGTCGCGCGCCACTGGCACTTGCCGGAGTATCTGTGCAATGCGATTGCCCGCAGCGAAAGCGAGCCCGATGGCCGCGAGCCCTTCGCTGCCTGCGTGGCGCTGTCGCATGGCGTGGCCGACATCTGGCTCGGCGATGCGCCCGACGCGGCGCGCGAACTGGCGCAGGCGCGCGTGCAGTCGGTGCTGCAGCTGGATCGCGAGCGCTTCGAGAAGGTGCTTGAGCGCATCGCTGAAATGCTGCCCGAGGTCGGCGCGCTGTTCGACGTGCGCATCCAGCAGCCGGAGTTGATCGAATCCATCCTCGACCAGGCGCGCGAGTTGTCCACGCTGCGCAACCTGCGCGAGCTGCAGGAGATGGCCGATGCCCGGCGCCAGGCCGATGAGTCCGAGCACCGCGCGCGCCATCTGGCCGAGCAGGCCAGCCGCGATGCGCTGACCGGGGTCTACAACCGCCACCAGCTTGGGCCGACGCTGGAGCATGAGTTCGACATCGCGGTGCGCCATGGCTGGCCGCTCTCGCTGGCCTTCATCGACCTGGACGATTTCAAGCGCGTCAACGATGTGCACGGACACCTGGTCGGCGATGAGGTGTTGCGCAATTTCGCCCAGTCCCTGCAGCGCCTGCTGCGCGCCAGCGACACCGTCGCCCGCTTCGGCGGCGAGGAGTTCCTGGTGATCCTGCCCAACACCAGCGCGGAGGCGGCGCTGGCGGTGCTGCAGCGGGTGCTGGCCGAGACGGTGCGCGAGCCGATGGCGCAGCTCGAATCCGGGCCGCTGCACATCACTTTTTCCGCCGGCCTGGCGACCCAGGGCGATGGGCGCCTGTTCGACAGCGTCGATGCGCTGATCAAGGCCGCCGACAACGTGCTGTACCGCTCCAAGCACCGGGGCCGCAACCGGGTGACGGTCTATCCCGAGCACGCCGCCGGCTGAGGCGCGGCGGGGCGCGGCAATTAACGGAACCGTTACAACGTGGTGAACCGAAGACGCGGCGCCAGCGGCAATCCGCTAGAATCGCCGCGTTTGACCGCCCCCCACGGAGTCCCCCATGTCCGAACTCGCCTATCGCCGCATCCTTCTCAAGCTTTCCGGGGAGGCGCTGATGGGAGGAGAGGACTACGGCATCGACCCCAAGGTCATCAATCGCCTCGCCCATGAGGTCATCGAGGCGCAACACGCCGGTGCCGAGGTCGCGCTGGTCATCGGCGGCGGCAACATCTTCCGCGGCGCCGGCCTGGCCGCCGGCGGCATGGACCGGGTGACCGGCGACCAGATGGGCATGCTGGCCACGGTCATCAACGCGCTGGCCATGCAGGACGCGCTGGAAAAGCTCGGCGCCAAGGTCCGGGTGATGAGCGCGATCAAGATCAACGACGTGTGCGAGGACTTCATCCGCCGCCGCGCGATCCGCCACCTGGAAAAGGGCCGCATCGCGATCTTCGCCGCCGGCACCGGCAATCCCTTCTTCACCACCGACTCGGGCGCCGCCCTGCGCGCCATCGAGATCGGCGCCGACCTGTTGCTGAAGGCGACCAAGGTGGACGGGGTCTACGACAAGGACCCGAAGAAGCACGCCGATGCGGTCAAGTACGACGCCTTGAGCTACGACGAGGTCATCGGCCAGGGCCTGGAGGTGATGGATACCGCCGCCTTCGCCCTGGCACGCGACAGCGACCTGCCGCTGCGCATCTTCGACATGGGCCAGCCCGGCGTGCTGCTGCGCATCCTGCGCGGCGAACGCATCGGCACCCTGGTCCACGGCCGCAGCTGAACCCTGGCGCTGCGCCGGGCCGCCGCGGGCCCGGCCCCGGCCCGGTCCGGGTGCGGCGCTTCCGATATAATCGGCCGATTCAGGAACACCAGGACGCCCGGCGATGCTCAACGACATCAAACAAGACGCACAGACCCGCATGGCCAAGAGTATTGAAGCCCTGCGCCATACGCTGATCAAGGTGCGCACCGGCCGCGCCTCTTCGGCGCTGGTCGAGAACCTCAAGGTCAATTACTACGGTTCGGACATGCCGCTGAGCCAGGTCGCCAGCGTGGCCGTCACCGACGCCCGCACGCTGACCATCTCGCCGTGGGAAAAGCAGATGGTCGGCGCGGTCGAGAAGGCGATCCTCGCCTCCGACCTGGGCCTGACCCCGAACACCTCCGGCACCACCATCCGCCTCAACCTGCCCGCCCTGACCGAGGAGCGCCGCAAGGAGCTGGCCAAGGTCGTGCACAGCGAAGGCGAGGACAGCAAGGTCGCCATCCGCAACATCCGCCGCGACGCCAACCAGCAGGTCAAGGATCTGCTCAAGGACAAGGCCGTCACCGAGGACGAGGTGCGCCGCACCGAAGATGAGATCCAGAAGCTGACCGACAAGGCCATCAAGGACGTCGACGATGTGGTCAAGGCCAAGGAACAGGAACTGATGGCCGTCTGACGAATGCCGTCGACGGCCTCGCGCCCGGACCCTGATTCGATGTCCCTGCCCCGCCACCTGGCCATCATCATGGATGGCAACGGCCGTTGGGCCCAGCGGCGACGCCGGCCGCGCATGATCGGCCATCGCGCCGGCGCGCGCGCGGTCAACCGGACCATCGACTTCTGCCTGGACAAGGGCATCCAGGCGCTGACCCTGTTCGCCTTTTCCAGCGAGAACTGGGGCCGGCCGCAGGAAGAAGTGGACGCGCTGATGAAGCTGTTCCTGCATGCGCTCGACCGCGAGGTCGAAGAGCTGCAGCGGCGCGGCGTGCAGGTGCGCTTCATCGGCGAGCGCACCCGCTTCGCCCCGGCGATCGTCCAGCGCATGGAATCGGCCGAGCGCGCCACCGCCGGCAACGACCGTCTGGTGCTGGCCATCGCCGCCAGCTACGGCGGCCGCCAGGACATCGCCCAGGCCGCGCGCAAGCTGGCCGAGGAAGTGGCCGCCGGGCGCCTGGCGCCCGAAGCCATCGACGAGGCCCTGCTGGGCCGGCATGTCGCGCTTTCGGACCTGCCGCCGCCGGATCTGTTCATCCGCACCGGCGGTGACACCCGGGTCAGCAACTTCCTGCTCTGGCAGTTGGCGTATACCGAGTTGTGGTTCACCGAAACCCTGTGGCCGGAGTTCGACGCCACCGTCCTGCAGCAGGCCCTGGACGACTACGCACAACGCGAACGTCGCTTCGGCCTGACCAGCGCCCAGATCACTGCACGCAACGAGACCTCGCCCGCATGACCAGGACCCGCGTCATCGCTGCTTTGATCATGGCGCCGCTCGCCATCTGCGCCATGCTGCTGTTGCCCACGCAATGGCTGGCGGCATTGGCGGCGATCGTCTTCCTCACCGGGCTATGGGAGTGGCTCAAGCTCTCCGGCGTCGACGACAGCCTGCCGCGCACCGTGCTGCTGGTGCTCAACCTGTTGCTGATGGTGCTGCTGGTGTGGGCCTCCGGCGGCTCGCTGGTGCTGTTCCAGCTGGCCAGCCTGATCGGCGTGGCCTGGTGGCTGCTGGCGCTGGTGTGGCTGGGTTTCTTCAACTTCGGCGCCGACCAGGGCAGCTATGCGCGCGCGCTCAAGCTGGCCGCCGGCAGCCTGGCCATCGTGCCGGCGTGGGCGGCGCTGGTGCTGATCCATGCCGAGCCGCAGGCTTCCGGGGCGGAGATGGGCCATCGCTGGCTGCTGACCGCGCTGGCCATCGTCTGGGCCGCCGACTCCGGCGCCTACTTCGCCGGGCGACACTTCGGCCGGCACAAGCTCGCCCCGCGCATCAGCCCCAACAAGACCATCGAAGGCCTGCTCGGCGGCATGGTCGCCGGCCTGCTGGCCGCCGCTGCGTTCGGTGCGATCGCCGGTGCCACGATGGCGCAGATGCCGGCCCTGCTCGGCGTGGCCGCGGTGACCGTGCTGGCCTCGGTGCTGGGCGACCTGTTCGAAAGCCTGCTCAAGCGCCAGGCCGGCGCCAAGGACTCGGGCAACGTGATCCCGGGCCATGGGGGCGTGCTCGACCGCATCGACGGCGTGCTCGCCGCGCTGCCGGTGTTCGTGCTGGGCAAGGAAATCCTGGGCTTTTGACCAACTTGTCCAAAGCAGCCCCCATGCCTTCGGTCCGCGCCATCCGCCAGGTCGCCGTCTTCGGCGCCACCGGCTCGGTCGGCGCTTCGGCGCTGGATGTGATCGCCCGCCATCCGCAGCGGCTGCGCGCGCGGGTGCTGGCGGCCGGGCGCAATGTCCCGGCGCTGGTCGAACTGTGCGTGCGCCATCGCCCGGACGATGCGGTGATCGCCGAGCCCGAAGGCTACGCCGCGCTGCGCGATGGCCTGCGCGCCGCCGGGCTGGACACCCGCGCGCATGCCGGCGCCGAGGCGCTGGAAGCCTTCGCGGCGGCGCCGGAATGCGACACCGTGGTCGCGGCCATCGTCGGCGCTGCCGGCCTGCCTTCGACGCTTGCCGCCGCGCGCGCCGGCAAGCGCCTGCTGCTGGCCAACAAGGAATCGCTGGTGCTGGCCGGCGAGCTGCTGATGCGCCTGGCGCAGGCCAGCGGCGCCGAGATCATTCCGATCGACAGCGAGCACAGCGCGATCTTCCAATGCCTGCGTTCGTGCGACGCCAGCCGCGGCGTGCGCCGCGTGGTGCTGACCGCGTCGGGCGGCCCGTTCCGCGGCCGCAGCCGCGCGCAGCTGGCCGAGGTGACCCCGGCCCAGGCGGTGGCGCATCCGAAATGGTCGATGGGCCCGAAGATCTCGGTGGACTCGGCCACGCTGATGAACAAAGGCCTGGAAGTCATCGAGGCCCATCATCTGTTCGGCCTGGACGCCGAGCGCATCGGCGTGTGGGTGCATCCGCAGAGCCTGGTGCATTCGCTGGTCGAGTTCGTCGACGGCTCAACCCTGGCGCAAATGGGCCTGCCGGACATGCGCACCACGCTGGCCGTGGGCCTGGCCTGGCCGGAACGGGTCGAGTCGGGCGTGACCGGCCTTGACCTGGTGCAACAGGGCCGGCTCGATTTCGAAGCGCCCGACCTCGAGGCCTTCCCCTGCCTGGGCCTGGCCTGGGAGGCGATGCGCGCCGGCGGTACTGCGCCGGCCATCCTCAACGCCGCCAATGAAGTGGCGGTGTCGGCCTTCCTGGCCGGGCGCATTGGATTCCTCGCCATACCGGCACTCGTTCAGCACGCACTTTCTACGCTGCCGCGCACGAATGCAGATACGCTGGATGCCCTGCTCGCCGCCGACGCCGACGCCCGCCGCATCACCGCGGCTTCCCTGAACCACCACGCCTTGCATGTCTGACGCCTTCCCGCCACCGCGCCGCCTCCATGGCTGACTTCATCGGCTCTGTCTGGTGGATGATCGTCAGCCTGGGGCTGCTCGTGACTTTCCACGAATTCGGCCACTTCTGGGTGGCGCGCCGCTGTGGCGTCAAGGTCCTGCGCTTCTCGGTGGGCTTCGGCCGGCCGTTGTGGACGCGCCGCGACCGCCATGGCACCGAATTCGTCATCGCCGCCCTGCCGCTGGGCGGCTACGTGCGCATGCTCGACGAGCGCGAAGGCAACGTGCATCCGGCCGAACGCGCGCAGGCCTTCAACCACAAGCCGGTGTGGCAGCGCATCGCCATCGTCGCGGCCGGGCCGGTCGCCAACATCCTGCTGTGCCTGCTCCTGCTGTGGGCCATGTTCCTGGTCGGCCGGGCGGATTATTCGGCCACGCTGGGCCCGGCCCAGGGCATGGCGGCCGCGGCCGGGCTGCATCCGGGCGACCGGGTGGTCGCCGTCGATGGCCGCACGGTGCAGAGCTGGGCCGAGACCAGCATCGCCCTGACCCTGGCCGCCATGGACCGCCGCGACGCGCAGTTGCGGGTCACCGGCCCGGAAGGCGACACCCGCGATGCCACCTTGAAGCTGTCGAAGCTGCCGGCCGGGTTCGCCGAACAGCAGGTACCGGAACTGGCCGGCCTCAGCTGGCGTTTCCAGCAGCGCCAGGCGCTGGTCGCCGACGTCGGCGCCGGCTCCCCGGCCGATGGCGTGCTGCAGGCCGGCGACCGCATCCTGGCCGTGGACGGCCAGCCGATCGACTCGGCCGAGCAGGTCGAACCGCAGATCGCCGCCCTGGGCCGCCGCGGCGGGCCGGGCATGATCGAGGTCGAGCGCGAGGGCGAGCGCCTGGCCCTGGAACTGACCCCGCGCCAGGATGCCTCGGCACCCGGCGGCTGGCGCATCGGCGTGGCCATGGCCGCCGGGCAGATGCCGGCCTACGACGTGCGCAGCCAGTACGGCCCGCTGGCCGCCGTGCCCGCCGCCCTGGGCGAGGCCGGCCGGATGACCGCCGACACCCTGGGCATGATGAAGCGGCTGGTCACCGGCAACGCCTCGCTGAAGAACGTTTCCGGCCCGGTGGGCATCGCGCGGGCCGCCAATGCCTCGGCCAAGCGCGGGGTCGATTGGTTCCTGTATTTCCTGGCCACCCTGTCGCTGGGACTGGCGATCCTCAATTTCCTGCCCATTCCGATCTTGGACGGCGGACACCTGCTGTATTACCTTATCGAGTTGGTCAAGGGCAGCCCGCTCAGCGACCGCGTCATGATTGCCGGCCAGTACGTGGGCCTGGCGCTCCTGGCCGGGCTGATGGGGTTGGCGTTCTACAACGACCTTTTCGGTCAGCTGCCCCGATGATCCACTTTGTGCCCGGTTCTTGTTGACCGGCGCTGTGAACCGGCTTTTGAACTATTTCGCGCTGTCGTCGTCTTACGCCGGCACCCCTGCAACAACGAACCCGCTCAACCGGATGTGACATGACGAGATTTCCCACTCGCCGCCTGCTTGCTCTTGCCCTTGCCACCGGCCTCAGCGTACCGGCCCTCGCCTTGGCGGCGGAACCGTTCGTTGCCAGCGACATCCGCGTCGACGGGTTGCAGCGCATCTCCTCGGGCACCGTATTCACCTACCTGCCGGTGAACCGCGGCGACACCGTTGACGATGCCAAGATCGGCGACTCGATCCGCGCCCTGTACCGCACCGGCTTCTTCGAGGACGTGCAGCTGGACCGCCAGGGCAACATCCTGGTGATCACGGTCAAGGAACGTCCGGCGATCAACAAGCTCACCGTGACCGGCAACAAGGACATCAAGTCCGAGGAACTGCTCAAGGGCCTGACCGACATCGGCCTGAGCGAGGGCGGCACCTTCGACCGGCTGAGCCTGGACCGCGTGACCCAGGAACTGACCCGGCAGTACAACAACCGCGGCAAGTACAACGTCGAGATCACCCCCACGGTGAGCCCGCTGGACCGCAACCGCGTCGATGTGGCCATCGCGATCAAGGAAGGCAAGGCGGCCAAGATCCGCCACGTCAACCTGATCGGCACCGACAAGTTCGACAACGAGGACATCCTGGCCGGCTGGGAATCCAAGGAGCACAACTGGGCTTCGTGGTATCGCCGCGACGACCAGTACTCGAAGGAAAAGATGTCCGGCGACCTGGAGAAGCTCAACTCCTGGTACCTGGACCGCGGCTACGTGGACTTCAGCATCGACTCCACCCAGGTCTCGATCAGCCCCGACAAGCGCGACATGTTCGTCACCGCCGGCGTCACCGAGGGCGAGCAGTACAAGATTTCCGAGATCAAGGTCACCGGCGACACGGTGCTGCCGCAGGAAGACATCGAGAAGTTCGTCATCCCCAAGGCCGGCGACATTTTCTCGCGCGCCCTGCTGGAATACAGCGCCGATGCGATCACCAACACGCTGAGCAACATCGGCTACGCCTTCGCCAAGGTCAACCCGATCCCCACGCCCAACCGCGAGGACCGCACCGTCGCGGTCAACCTGCAGGTGGTGCCGGGCCCGCGCGTGGCCGTGCGCCGCATCCTGTTCAAGGGCAACAGCCGCACCTCCGACGAGGTCCTGCGCCGCGAGATGCGCCAGTTCGAGAACACCTGGTACTCGCAGGCCGCCATCGACCGTTCGAAGATCCGCCTGCAGCGTCTGGGCTACTTCGAGTCGGTGGATGTCGAGACGCCGGCGGTGCCGGGCAGCAACGACCAGGTCGACGTGGTGTACAGCGTCAAGGAGACCACCTCGGGCAGCTTCGTGTTCGGCCTGGGCTATTCGCAGAGCTACGGCATCACCACCTCGGTGCAGCTGTCGCAGAACAACTTCCTCGGCGGCGGCAACCGCGTGTCGGTCGAAGCCTCGCGCAGCAGCTACCAGCAGCGCTACGGCTTCAGCTACACCAACCCGTTCTTCACCGATGACGGCGTCTCGCTGGGCTACAACCTGTCCTGGCGCAAGCTGGACTACTCCGACTACAACACCGCGCAGTACAACAGCACCAACGGTGCGGCGCAGATGATCTTCGGCGTGCCGATCACCGAGAACGACACCGTCTCGCTGATGTTCGGCATCGACAGCAACCAGATCACCACCTACCAGGGCTACACGCCGCAGGCGATCATCGACTACATCGACGCCATCGGTTCGCGCACCTTCCACGCGTGGCGCACCGAGCTGGGCTGGGCGCGCGACACCCGCAACGACTACTTCATGCCGACCCGCGGCATGTACCAGCGCGTGGGCCTGGAAGTCACGCTGCCCGGCTCGACCGTCGAGTACTACAAGCTCAACTACCAGGTCTCCAAGTACTGGCCGATCATTCCTTCGTTGGTGATCAACACCCGCCTGGAACTGGGCTACGGCGACAGCTACGGCAGCGACACGAGCCGCGACATCTGCGGCGTCTACGACACCACCACCAACCCGGGCTACATCTTCTGGGTGCCGCAGGCCTGCAATGGCAGCAACGTGCAGCGGCGCGTCACCGCCACCGGCCTGCCGTTCTACGAGAACTTCTACGCCGGCGGCACCAACTCGGTACGCGGCTTCGAGGACAACACCCTCGGCCCGCGTTCGGAGATGACCGGCGCCTACCCGAAGGGCCAGCCGCTGGGTGGCTCGGTGAAGACGGTCGGTTCGATCGAAGCCTATTTCCCGAAGCTGTTCGACAGCCCGTCCGCGCGCCTGTCGGCCTTCGTCGACTTCGGCAACGTGTTCAACGGCACCGACGAGTTCAAGGTCAACGACCTGCGCGTGTCCACCGGCGTGGCCCTGCTGTGGCGCGCGCCGGTCGGCCCGATCTCGATCAGCTACGCCATCCCGCTGCGCAAGGAAGACGGCGACGAGATCGAGCGCTTGCAGTTCACCTTTGGTGGGCAGTTCTGACGAACTGCCCACGGCCTATCCCGCGTATGCGGGATAGGCACCCCAAGTTTGCTGCGCAAACTTGGGGCCCCGTGTCTGCCTTGCCTATCCCCCGCGCCTTCGGCGCGCCCCCCTAACAAAGGGGGGCTGCTGCTCCAGGAAATATCCGCGCGTCCGTTGCCGGACGCTTGATGGGGAACTGTGGGAGGGGCTTCAGCCCCGACTGCCTCCGGTCTGCTGATACTGGATGCGGCTGACGTGGTCCTGCCTGCGGCGCTTTAGCAACCAATCGGACACGTTGCGGTCGGGGCTGAAGCCCCTCCTACAGTGGGTGCTCGTGGTCGTTCCTGGGCGCACCGCCCCAGCAAGTGCCGCTAGCGGCTAAACTTGCGCCCGTGAACATGCCCTCCTATACCGCCCAACAGATCGCCGAGCGCTTCGGCCTGCAGGTGCATGGCGCTGGCGATACCGTGATCCACGGGGTTGCCACGCTGGCGCATGCCGGTCCCGGACAGCTCAGCTTCCTGGCCAATCCGCGCTATCGCGCGCAGTTGGCCGATAGCCATGCCGCGGTCGTGGTGCTGCGCGCCGAGGATGCCGAGGCCGCGCCCGGCACGGCGCTGGTCGCCAAGGATCCCTATACCGCTTTCGCCAAGATCTCGGCGCTGTTCGAGGTGCTGCCGGCGCGCGAGCCCGGCATCCATCCGCTGGCCGTGGTCGATCCCACCGCGCACGTGGCCGCCAGTGCGCACGTCGGTGCGTTCGTCAGCATCGGCGCGCGCAGCGTCGTCGGCGAGGGCTGCGTGGTCGGTACCGGCTCGGTCATCGGCGAGGATTGCGTGGTCGGCGATGGCAGCACGCTCATCGCCCGGGTCACCCTGGTCACCCGCGTGCGCCTGGGCAAGCGGGTGCAGATCCACCCCGGCGCGGTGATCGGCGCCGACGGCTTCGGCCTGGCGATGGACGCCGGCCACTGGATCAAGGTGCCGCAGCTCGGCGGCGTGGTGATCGGCGACGATTGCGAGATCGGCGCCAATACCTGCATCGACCGCGGCGCGCTGGAAGACACCGTGCTCGAGGACGACGTGCGCGTCGACAACCTCGTGCAGATCGCCCACAACTGCTACATCGGCGCGCATAGCGCGATCGCCGGCTGCACCGGCATTGCCGGCAGCGCCAGGATCGGCCGCTACTGCATGCTCGGCGGCAATGTCGGCGTGGTCGGCCACCTGGAGATCTGCGACAAGGTCGTGATCACCGGCAAGTCGGTCGTGCGCAACTCCATCACCGAACCGGGCGAGTACTCGTCCGGCACCCCTTTGACCGATACCCGCACGTGGCGCAAGAACGCCGCGCGCTTCAAGCAGCTCGACGCACTGGCACGCCGCGTCGCCGCTGTGAGCAAGGAGAAAGAATGAACGACACCCTGCAGTTGCCCATCGACGTCCTCCAGATCCGGGAACTGATCCCGCACCGCTACCCGTTCCTGCTGGTGGACAGGGTGCTGGAGCTGGACCCGGAAGCCAAGCGCATCGTCGCGCAGAAGAACGTGAGCATCAACGAGCCCTACTTCCAGGGCCACTTCCCGGGCCGGCCGATCATGCCGGGCGTGCTGATCATCGAAGCGCTGGCGCAGGCCGGCGGCGTGATGACCCAGCTCAGCCTGGGCCGCGATGCGCAGTCCAAGCTGTTCTACATGGTCAAGGTCGAGAACGCCCGCTTCAACAAGCAGGTGGTGCCCGGCGACGTGCTGATCCTGGAAGTGCAGATGAAGCGTCTGATCCGCAACATGGGCTGGTACTACGGCGAGGCCAAGGTCAACGGCGAAGTGGTCGCCAGCGCCGAGGTCATGTGCGCCGGGGCCAAGGGCTGATGTGCGGGTCGATCCAAGCGGAGGAACGATGAGCGACAGCGCCCCCCTGATCCATCCCACCGCGGTCATCGACCCCTCCGCCCGCCTGGCGGCCGGCGTGCGCGTGGGCGCCTTCAGCTTCATCGGCGCCGGCGTCGAGATCGGCGAGGACACCGAGGTCGGCCCGCATTGCTCGATCCATGGCCCGACCCGGATCGGCCGCGAGAACCGCTTCATCGGCCACGTTGCCGTCGGCGGCGAGCCGCAGGACAAGAAGTTCGCCGGCGAGCGCACCGAGCTGGTGATCGGCGAGCGCAACGTGTTCCGCGAATTCGTCACCCTCAACCGCGGCACCGGCGGCGGAGGCGGCGTGACCACCATCGGCGACGACAACTGGATGCTGGCCTACACCCACGTGGCCCACGACTGCCATGTCGGCAACCACTGCGTGTTCTCCAACAACACCACCCTGGCCGGCCACGTCACCGTAGGCGACTGGGTGATCATCAGCGGCTTCGCCGGTGCGCACCAGTTCTGCCGCATCGGCGCGCACGCCTTCCTCGGCATGGGCGCGCTGACCAACGGCGACGTGCCGCCCTTCACCATGGTCGGCAGCGATTCGCTCGGCCGCCCGCGCGGCATCAACAGCGAAGGCCTCAAGCGCCGCGGCTTCGACGCCGAGCGCATTGCCGCGATCAAGCGCGCCTACCGCACCCTGTACGTCGCCGGCCTGCCATTGGCCGAGGCCAAGCAGCAGCTCGCCGAACAGGCGCAGCAGAGCGGCGACGTCAGGGACATGCTTGATTTCATTGAATCGGCGGAACGGCCGTTGCTGCGATGAGCATCGGGACTCGGGACTTGGGACTCGGGACTCGTGAAGCGCAGGGCCACGGCGGCCCGCGCGCAGCCGCTTTTTCCGAGTCCCGAGTCCCGAGTCCCGAGTCCCGGCCTCCCCGCATCGCGCTGGTCGCCGGCGAAACCTCCGGCGACCTGCTCGGTGCCGGCCTGATCGCGCAACTGCGCGAACGCTTCCCGCACGCGCAGTTCGCCGGCATCGGCGGCGATGCGATGCGCAATGCCGGTTGCGAGACCTGGTTCGACGCCAGCGAGCTCTCGCTGATGGGCCTGGTCGAAGTGCTGCGCCATCTGCCGCGCCTGCTCAAGCTGCGCAAGGAACTGCGCGAGCGGCTGCTGGCCTGGCAGCCTGACGTGTTCATCGGCATCGACGCGCCGGACTTCAACCTCGGCGTGGAGCAGTGGCTCAAGCAGCGCGGAATCCGCACCGTGCACTACGTCAGCCCTTCGGTCTGGGCGTGGAAGGAAAAGCGCGCCGAGAAGATCGGCGCCAGCGCCGACCTGGTCCTGTGCCTGTTCCCGATGGAGCCGCCGATCTACGCCCGCCACGGCGTGGACGCGCGCTTCGTCGGCCACCCGATGGCCGACGACATCGACAACCAGAGCGACCGCGATGCCGCGCGTGCGGCGCTGGGCATTTCCTCGTCCTCGCCGGTGTTGGCGGTGCTGCCGGGCAGTCGCCTGGGCGAGGTCAACCGCCTGGCCGAAACCTTCTTCGAGGCCGCCTGGCAGGTATCCGAGAAAGTGCCCGGCCTGCAGGTGCTGGTGCCGGCCGCCAACGCCGCGGTCAAACCGGTGCTGGCCGAACACCTGTCGCGCTCGGCCCTGCCGATGCTGCGCTCGCATCTGCTCGACGGCCGCGCGCGCACGGCGATGATCGCCGCCGATGTGGTGCTGCTGGCCTCCGGCACCGCCACCCTGGAGGCGATGCTGGTCAAGCGCCCGATGGTGGTCGGCTACAAGGTCGCTCCGCTCACCGCGCGCATCGTCAAGGCACTCGGCCTGATCAAGGTGCAGCGCTTCGCCCTGCCGAACATCCTGGCCGGCGAAGACCTGGCACCGGAGCTGATCCAGCAGGACTGCACTTCGGAGAAAGTCGCCGCCGCCGTGGTCGACTGGTTCACCCACCCGCAGAAAGTGGCCGCGCTGCAGTCGCGCTATCTCAAGCTGCACGCCGAACTGCGTTGCGACGCCTCGGCGCGCGCGGCCGATGCGGTGGCCGAATTGCTCGCGCGCGCGCCGGCGGGCAAGGCAACGCCGTGAAGCGCAGCGTGCCCGCCGAGGCCTCCGGCGCGCTGTTCGTCGCCGTGCCGGCGGCGCCCGCGCGCATTGCCGGGGTGGACGAGGCCGGGCGCGGCCCGCTCGCCGGGCCGGTCGCCGTGGCCGCCGTGGTCTTCGACCCGGCGCGGCCACGCATCAACGGCCTGGACGATTCCAAGCAGCTCACCGCCGAACGCCGCGAAGTGCTCTACGCGCGCATCGTCGAACGCGCGCTGGCGTGGCACGTGGTGTTGATGACCTCCGAACAGGTCGACCGGCTGAACATCTTCCAGGCCACCATGCTCGGCATGCGCCTGGCGGTGGAGGCGGTGGCCCACGTGGCCGAGCACGCGCGCATCGACGGCAACCGCCTGCCCAAGGCGCTGCCTTGCAGTGCCGAGGCGATCATCGGCGGCGACGGGGTCGACCGCGCGATCATGGCCGCCTCCATCGTCGCCAAGGTCACCCGCGACCGCTACATGACCGCGCTGCACGAGCGCCATCCCGAGTACGGCTTCGACCAGCACAAGGGCTACGGCACGCCGGCGCATCTGTCCGCCCTGCGCCGGCACGGCCCCTGTCCGGAACACCGCCGCAGCTTCGCGCCGGTGCGCCAGGCCCTGGGCCTGGAGGTGCCGGGCCCGCTCGTCGAGCCCGCCCTCGACCTCAGTCCCAGCCTCATCTAGGCAGGATCTTGATCCCCGGGTCGACGCAGTCGATCTCCGTGGCCACGCAGTAGTCGATCGTCTCGGCCACCGTCACCGTCTTGATCTGCAGCTTCACCTCCTGGCCGGCGCCCGAGCCGCTGGAGGGAAATTGCCGGCTGCTGTCCAGGACCCGGAAACGCCCCGGCTCGCCCGGCGCCCAGCCGGCCGCCGGCCCGCCCGGCGACTGCTTGAACTTGAGCATGAAGGGCGTGGTGCCGCGCTTCTCCCACACCACGTCGGTGCCGCTGAAGATCGTGCACAGCGTCGGATTGGCATCGCCATTGGCGGCCACCTGCACCCGCACCTGGGTCACGCCGGCCGGCGGCGGGGTCGAACGGCACATGGGGATGGTCGGGTCGGGCGGCACGGCGCCGTCGTGAGGGGGTGAATTGACGCAGGCCGCGAGCAGGACGGCGGCCGATAGCGGCAGGCACGGTCGGATGCGCATTGCGGGGTCTCCGGTGGAACCGCCGCCACGGCGTGGGATATCACGAAGCGGGCAATGCCGCCGAAGCGACGAAGCCGCGCGCCTTGAGCAGCGAGCCGATGCGCGAGGCCGGAATGCCATGCCCGCGTGCATCGGCCACGCAGCGATCGGCCCCTTGCCGGTCGTCGAGCAGGAACAGCACTTGTGCACACCACAGCGCCACTTCGCCCGGTTGGTCGCCTGTCGCTTGCGCAGTCTTCAACGCGGCCAGCGCCTGGCGCCGGTCACCGAGATTGGCGTGGTACCAGGCCAGCGCCGCCAGGGCGTAGGCATCGTTGCCCTTCACCTCGACATAGGCCTGCGCCAGTTCGGCGGCGCGGCGGTACGGCGTCAGCGCGCGTGCCGCGGTGCTCGGCGAGGCCGCGAGCGCATCGCCGAGGTTGCCCCAGTGCAGGTAGTCGTCCGGCTGCAGGGTCGCGGCGCGCTGGAACATCTCGGCCGCCTGCGCGTAGTCGCCGGCATCGAAGCGCATCGCGCCCAGGTTGGTCAGCGCCCCGGCATTGGGCTCGATCGACAGCGACATGCCGAACGCTCGGCCGGCCTGCGCGGTGTCGCCGTTGGCCAGGTACAGGCCGCCCAGGCTGCTCCACAAGCCGCTGTCGCCGGGCTGCAGCAAGGTCGCGCTGAGATAGGCCTGGATCGCCGGGGCCAGTTCGCCACGCAGCCAGTGGTGGTAGCCCAACGCCTTGTAGATCTGCGCGTCGCCCGGGCGCAGGCTCAGCGCCTTGCGGAACAGGTCCAGCGCCTGCGCATCGTGGCCGCGTGCGCCCTCGCTGCGCGCCATGCCGACGTAGGCGTCGGCGCGCAGCGCCGGATCGGCCAGGGCCTGGCGATACAGCACCATCGCCTCGGCGTCCTGGCCGCTGGCGCGGGCGATGTCGGCCATCGCCAGGGTGCCTTCGGTCAGCGACGGGTCCATGCGCATCGCCTGGGTGCATGCCTGGCGCGCCCGCTGGAACGCCACCGCATCGCTGACCGATTCCAGCCGGGCGATCTCGGCCCGGCAAATGCCGGCCTGGGCGCGGGCGAACTGCGGGTCCCGCGCCAGCGCGCGGCGGAACGCATCCAGCGCGCGTTCGTAGCTGCCCTCGCCGCGCGGGCGCTGCAGCTCGCTCAGCCCGCGCAGGTAGTCGTCATACGCACCGGCATCGCGCGTCGGCGCCAGGCGCTTGCCGAGCCGGCGGTCGACATCGGGCAATCGCCCGACCAGCTCGTGCACCACTTCGCTGGCCAGGGCGTTCTGCAGGGCGAACACATCGCCGGCCTCGCGTTCGTAGCTGCCGGTCCACAGCGCCGCACCGCTGGCGGTATCGGTCAGCCGCGCCTGCAGGCGCAGGGCGCCGCGGTCCGATCGGGTCACGCTGGCATCCAGCACCGTGGCCACGCCGACGGTCTTGCCCCAGCGCTGGGCGTCGTAGCTGCCCAGCGCCGGGTCGTCGGCCGGCGGCTGCGCCGCCACCTTGAGGTCGGGTACCCCGGCCAGCGCGTCGCGCACTTCGGCGGCCAGGCCATCGGCGAAATAGCGGTCTTCGGGCTTGCCGTCGGTGCTGGTGAAGGGGCGGACCGCGATCGAAGCCTCCGCCAGGCGCGGGTGCGGTGGCGGACGCTGCCACCACCATGCCCCGGCCAGCGCCACGGCGGCGAGCAGGCCACCGGGCAGCCACCCCCACGGCGCTTGCCGGCGGCTGGCTCCCCGCGCACGAAGCGGGGCTATCGGCAGTGGCGCTAGCGCGGCCGGCGGGGCGGTGGCGCTGCCGGTCTCGGCGTGAAGCGCATCGGGGCCCGCGAGGGAGCGGACGTCCGCCGTGCCGGCGCCAGGCCACAGCTTGCCGATGAAGCGGTAGCCCAAGGCATGCTGGGTCTGGATATAGCGCGGCGACTGCGGCCGATCGGCCAGGGCCGCGCGCAATTGCGCGATGGCCCGGGTCAGCACCCCCGGCGTGACGTGGCGGTGCCCCCACACCGCGTCCAGCAACTGGTCGCGGCCGACCAGCTCCCCGGCCTGCCGCAGCAGGATCAGCAGCACCGCGAACGCCTTCGGCTCGAGCGGTTGCGGCTCGCCGTCGCGCGTCAGCGTGTGCGCGACGGCATCGACGACGACGCCATCGAAGCGGTAGCGCTCGGGCGGATGAACAGGACGATCCGGCGCGCCGGCGGGATCCATCGGCATTCCCTCACGAAAACCTCATCAACCAGTGCAATCGCTGCCTGAAGGCTCCGCCGGCCATCGCGACTGATCTTACCCGCAAGCGGAGGCTGGCGATGCACCGGAACACCCCGGCGCCCCCTTCCTGGAGATTCCCATGAACGCCGTCATCGCCATCGATATCCACCCGTTGCCGTCCTCGCTGTTCACGCCCGCCACCGCCGGCCGCCGCCGCCATATCGGCGCGTTCGAGCCGGACCTGGACGCGTTGTCGCGCTTCAACAACCTGTTGGGCCAGCTCGGCTGGCGCCGCCCGTCGCTGGACCGCGACCAGCTGGCCTCGGCCGCGCGCGCGCTGCATGACCCGGCCATTGCCGATGAGCCGGCCTGCATCCGCCTGCGGGTGCAGCAGGCCGAGCAGCTGGCCCGGATGCTGAGCGACCGCGATTGGCAGGTCGACGAGCGCGCGCTGCCGGCGGCGTATGCGGTGGTGGGCTACCTGCGGGCGGACTGGCACCTGCTGCCGGCCGACCTGCCGCAGGCGGCGCGGCTGGACGATGCGATCGCGATCGACACGGCGTGGCCGCAGTTGCGGCCGGAGCTGATGCATTACCAGGATTTCCGCCGCTTGCGTACGTTGGAAGCCGAGCATCGGGGCTGCGCTTATGAAGACGTGGCGTTCGATCGGCAGGCCTGGTTGGAGGCGCGGGAGCTCGAGGCGCGGTTGGCGGAGCAGATGCGGCGGATTCGGGAGACTAGCTATGCGCCTGTGGCTCCTGTTTGCTTTCGGGTGCATTGATTGAAATTCAAACGCTCTGGGCTAATGGGCTACGTGCGGCGTCCGGGGCCGGGCCCTTGCCCGGGGGACGCCAAGTACTGCCTCCATGCGGGGCTCGTTGGGCGACATCCATGTCGCCCAACGCCCCCGGGCAAAGGCCTGCCCCCGGAGACCGCCGATAACAAACAAACCACCAACACAACCGCTTCACCGCACCAAGCCCTGTCAAGCCTTGTCCCCACCTACCCCGGGGGCTAACCTGCCCGATCACCGCAGTGATCCGGCATGACCCAGTCCCGCTTCGTCCATCTCCACGTCCACACCGAGTTCTCGCTGGCGGACTCCACGATCCGCGTGCCCGAAAAACCGGAGCAGGCCGACCCGGCCAAGGCCAAACGCGCCAACCTGCTCAGCCGCGCCGTGGAACTGGAGCTGCCGGCGCTGGCCGTCACCGATCTCAACAACCTGTTCGCCCTGGTCAAGTTCTACAAGGCCGCCGAGGCGGTGGGCATCAAGCCCATCGCCGGCGCCGACGTGATGATCGCCACGCCCGACCAGGCGCCGTACAAGCTCACCCTGCTGTGCCGCGATCGCGAGGGCTACCTGAGCCTGTCGCGCCTGCTCACCCGTGCCTGGATGGAGGGCCACCGGCCCGAGGGCGGGGTGGCGGTGCGGCCGGAGTGGCTGGCCGACCACCACCACAACCTGTTCGCCCTGGCCGGCCGCGAGAGCCTGGCCGGGCGCCTGTTCGGCGAGCATCGGCATGACCTGGCCGAGCAGCAGCTGGCCGATTGGCAGCGCATCTTCGGCGATGGTCTGCACCTGGAGCTGACCCGCACCGGGCGCGAGGGCGAGGAAGCCTTCAACCAGTTCGCGTTGCAGGCCGCCGGCCTGCGCGGCCTGCCGGTGGTCGCCAGCAACGACGTGCGCTTCCTGCACGCCACGGATTTCCCGGCGCACGAGGCGCGCGTGTGCATCGCCTCGGGCCGGGTGCTCGACGATCCGCGCCGCCCGCGCGATTACACCGACCAGCAATACCTCAAGTCGCAAGAGGAGATGGCGGCACTGTTCGCCGATACCCCCGACGCAGTCGACAACACGCTGGCGCTGGCCGAGCGCTGCAACATCGAGATGCGCCTGGGCACCTACTTCCTGCCGGCCTATCCGGTGCCGGCGGAAGAGACGCTCGACAGCTGGATCCGCAGCACCGCGCGGCGCGGCCTGGAAGCGCGGCTGGAGAAGAATCCGCTGGCGGCGGGCAAGACGCGCCAGGACTACTTCGACCGCCTGGAATTCGAGCTGGACACCATCATCAAGATGGGCTTCCCCGGCTACTTCCTGATCGTGGCCGACTTCATCCAGTGGGGCAAGGACAACGGCATTCCGGTCGGGCCGGGCCGCGGTTCGGGCGCCGGTTCGCTGGTGGCCTGGGCGCTGAACATCACCGACCTGGACCCGATCCCCTACAACCTGCTGTTCGAGCGCTTCCTCAATCCCGAGCGCGTGTCGATGCCCGACTTCGACATCGACTTCTGCATGGACCGCCGCGACGAGGTCATCGACTACGTCGCGCGCAAGTACGGGCGCGAGCGCGTCAGCCAGATCATCACCTACGGCACGATGGCGGCCAAGGCGGTGGTGCGCGACGCCGGCCGCGTGCTCGGTTTTCCGTATGGCCTGGTCGATGGCGTGGCCAAGCTGATCCCGAACATCCTCGGCATCACGCTGAAGGATGCGATGGGCGAAGGCAAGGAAAGCGAGATGGCCTCGCCCGAGCTGATCCAGCGCTACCAGGCCGAGGACGATGTCCGCGACCTGATGGACCTGGCGCGCCAGCTCGAGGACCTCACCCGCAACGCCGGCAAGCACGCCGGCGGCGTGGTGATCGCGCCCGAGCCGCTGGCCGAGTACTGCCCGCTGTTCGCCGAACACGACGAGGACGGGCGCGGCAAGAACCCGGTCACCCAGTTCGACAAGAACGACGTCGAAGAGATCGGCCTGGTCAAGTTCGACTTCCTCGGCCTGCGCACGCTGACGATCATCGACTGGGCGGTGAAGGCGATCAACGTGCGCCACGCGCGCGCCGGCATCGAGCCGATCGACATCGCCGCGCTGCCGCTGGACGATGCGGCCACGTACAAGGACATCTTCGCCACCGGCAATACCGGCGCGGTGTTCCAGTTCGAATCCTCGGGCATGCGCCGCTTGCTCAAGGACGCCAAGCCTGACCGCTTCGAAGACCTGATCGCGCTGGTGTCGCTGTACCGTCCGGGCCCGATGGACCTGATCCCCAGCTTCGTCGACCGCAAGCACGGGCGCGAGCAAGTGGAGTATCCCGATCCGCGCACCGAGCCGATCCTGAAAGACACCTACGGCATCATGGTGTACCAGGAGCAGGTCATGCAGATGGCGCAGATCGTCGGCGGCTATTCGCTCGGCGGCGCCGACCTGCTGCGCCGCGCGATGGGCAAGAAGGTGCCGGCGGAAATGGCCAAGCACCGCGAGATCTTCCGCGAAGGCGCGGCCAGGGACGGTGTCGGCGAAGCCAAGGCCGACGCGATCTTCGACCTGATGGAGAAGTTCGCCGGCTACGGCTTCAACAAGTCGCACGCCGCCGCCTACGCGCTGGTCAGCTACCAGACCGCCTGGCTCAAAAGGCACTATCCGGCCGAGTTCATGGCCGCGACGCTGTCCTCGGACATGGACAACACCGACAAGGTGGTCGGCTTCCTCGACGAGGTGCGCCTGCTCGGCCTGACCGTGCGTCCGCCGAAGGTCAACGAGTCGGCCTACATGTTCGAGGCGGCCAGCGCCGACACCATCCAGTACGGCATCGGCGCGATCAAAGGCGTGGGCCGCGGCGCCTGCGAGGCGATCGTCGAGGAGCGCGAGCGGCACGGCCGCTACGAGTCGTTGCTGGATTTCTGCACGCGGGTGGATTCGTCCAAGCTCAACCGGCGCACGCTCGAAGCGATGATCAATGCCGGCGCGCTCGACGGCCTGGGCCGCAACCGCGCCTCGCTGATGCTGCAGTTGCCCGAGGTGCTCAAGGCCACCGACCAGATGGCGCGCGAGAAGGCCTCCGGCCAGAACTCGCTGTTCGGCGGCCCGGACCCGGCCGCCCCGGCCATGCGCCTGGAACTGCCCGAGTCCAAGGAATGGCCGCTGGGCCAGCTGCTCACCGGCGAACGCGACACGCTGGGTTTCTATCTCAGCGGACATCCCTTCGATCCCTACCGCGACGAGGTCAAGGAACTGGTGGGCTGCGACCTCGGCGCGCTCGACCGCATCTGGTCCTCGCAATCCCGCGGCGGTGGCGACGGCGAGAAGCGCTGGCGCCCGGAGGTCAACGCCATCCTCGCCGGCCAGGTGGTGGGCGTGCGCCGCAAGGGCGACAGCCAGGTGTTCGTGCAGCTGGAAGATGGCCGCGGGCGCGTGGAATGCAGCGCGTTCTCCGACGGCCTGGCCGAGTTCGGCCACCTGCTGACGCGCGACCGCATCCTCATCGTCAAGGGCGGCCTGCGCGAAGACGAATTCAACGGCGGCTACGCCCTGCGCATCCGCCAGGTGTGGGACTACGAACAGGTCTGCGCCGAGCACGCGCGCCATCTCGCCTTGCGCCTGGACCTGCGCGATCGCCAGGCCATGGCGCGGGTCGACGGCCTGCTCGCCGCGTACCGGCCCGGGCGCACGCCGATCCGCTTCGACCTGCTGGTCGGCTCGGCCGTCGGCACCGTGGCCGGCATGCTCGACGTCAACGGCACCCAGGGCGTGCGCATCGCCCCGCAGTTGCTGGACGGCCTGCGCGCCGATCCGGCGGTGCGTACCGTGAAGGTCAAGTACAACCCGCCGTGGGCGCAGTAGGCCCGGCCCACCCGAACGCCTGCGTACGGGTGGATCGCGGCCCTTCGGCTACACTTCTTTCCTTTCGTCCGACCGGCTTCCCATGAATCCGAACTACCTCGACTTCGAGCAACCCATCGCCGATCTGGAAGCCAAGATCCAGGAACTGCGCAACGCCAGCACCGGCCCGGCGGTCAACGTCGACGCCGAAGTGCAGGCGCTGCGCGGCAAGCTGCGCATCCGTACCGCGCAGATCTTCCGCGACCTGTCGGCCTGGCAGGTCTCGCAGCTGGCGCGCCATCCGCAGCGCCCCTACACCCTGGACTACATCCGCATCTTCTGCGACGAGTTCCAGGAACTGGCCGGCGACCGCGCCTATGCCGACGACAAGGCGATCGTCGGCGGCCTGGCCCGCATCGACGGCCGTCCGGTGGTGATCATCGGCCACCAGAAGGGCCGCGACACCAAGAGCAAGGTCGCGCGCAACTTCGGCATGCCGCGTCCGGAGGGCTACCGCAAGGCGCTGCGCCTGATGAAGCTGGCCGAACGCTTCCGCCTGCCGCTGCTGACCTTCATCGACACCCCCGGCGCCTACCCCGGCATCGGCGCCGAAGAGCGCGGCCAGTCCGAGGCCATCGCCCGCAACCTGCTGGAGATGGCCGAACTGAAGGTGCCGGTGATCTGCACGATCATCGGCGAAGGCGGCTCGGGCGGCGCGCTGGCGATCGGTGTCGGCGACCGCACGCTGATGCTGGAATACGGCACCTATTCGGTGATTTCGCCCGAAGGCTGCGCCTCGATCCTGTGGAAGGACGCCGGCAAGGCCAAGGACGCCGCCGAACAGCTCGGCCTGACCGCCAAGCGCCTGCTTGGCCTGGGCCTGGTCGACAAGGTGATCCGCGAGCCGATCGGCGGTGCGCATCGCAACCCGACCCAGATGGGCAAGCGCCTGAAGGCCGTGCTGCTCAACGAGCTCGATGCGCTTGAGAAGGTTCCGGTCGACATGCTGATGCAGCAGCGCTACGAGCGCCTGCGTAGTTACGGCGCCTACGAGGCGGCGTAAGGCCTTGCCACGGCGCGGCGCGGATGCGCGGCGCCGGGCACCGCGCTAGGATGGCGGCGGTCCCACACAAGGAACGACGAGATGGATCTGCCGAAGTGGGTGGGGCCTGTCGCCCTGTTCGTGGTACCGCTGGTCATCGCCCTGCTGATCAACCTGTTCGTCCGCCACCGCCGCGGCATCGCGTCCAATGCCGTGCTGGCGTGGTTGGTGATCGTGTGCTGGATTACCGCGTTGACCTGGATTTTGCGGCAGGTGACCTGATTTTCGGGACTCGGGACTCGGGACTCGGAAAAGCGGGCTGGGTCGCGAGGGTTAGAACGGCTTGGCCAGTACCAGCCAGATCACCACGACCAGCAAGATCACCGGCAGCTCGTTGAACAAGCGCAGCGCGCGTGCCGACGGCAACGCCCTGCCCTTGTCCACGCCCTTGAGCCAGCGCCCGGCGACGATGAAGTGCAGCAGGATCAGCACGACCAGGCCGAGCTTGGCGTGCAGCCAGGCGCCGCCGCCGACCATGGTCGGGAAATCGGGAATGAAGCGGTAGCCGAGCCACAGCGTCGCGCCAAGCAGGATCGCCAGGCCGAACATGTTGTGGCCGAACTTGTACAGGCGCTTGCCCATCAATACCAACCGCGCGCGCACCGCTGCATCGGTGCCGGCCTCGGCGATGTTCACCAATATGCGCGGCAGGTAGAACACGCTGGCCATCCAGGCGATGACGAACAGCAGGTGGAAGGTCTTGATCCACAGGTACAGGGTCATGGGCTGGCACCACCGGCTCGCGTAGGATGCCGGCATTCTCACCGATCCCCAGCCGCGCCGCACCGTAGCGGCGCCCGGAGCAGCAATGTCCAAGCAATACGACCAGGCTTATTTCCAGCGCTGGTACCGCCAGGAAGGCCTGCACGATGCCGCGCGCCTGCGACGCAAGGTCGCACTGGCCGTCGCCATGGCCGAGCATTATCTCGAACGCCCGATCCGCAGCGTGCTGGACATCGGCTGCGGCGAGGGCAGCTGGCGCGCGCCGCTGCTGAAGTTGCGGCCCAACGTCCACTACCTGGGTTTCGATGCCAGTGAGTACGCCGTGCGCCGCTACGGCCGCAGCCGCAACCTGCACCTGGCCAGCTTCGGCGACTTCGCCATGCTGCGTCCCTGCGCGCCGGTCGACCTGCTGGTCTGCAGCGACGTACTGCACTACCTGCCCACGCGCGAACTCCGCGCGGGCCTGCCTGGCCTGGCCGAACTGACCGGCGGCATCGCCTTCCTGGAAGCCTTCACCGCCGAAGATGAATTCGAAGGCGACCATGAAGGCTTCCAGCCCCGCCCCGCCCGCTGGTACCGCCGGCAGCTACAGTCCGTCGGCTTCACCCCCCTGGGCACTCACAGCTGGCTATCGCCCACCCTGGCCGGCCAAGCCTCAGCCCTCGAAACGCTCTGAGCCCCAAGCACTAGCACAGCCCAACTGGAGCAGAGCCCCCCTCTGTTGAGGGGGGCGCGGCGACAGCCGCGGGGGAGAGGCAAGGCAGAAGGCGGCCCCGTTTTGCCTACGGCAAAACGGGGTAGCAGTCCCGGCCCAAAGGCCGGGACTGCTCCGCAGCACCTTAACGGGGCGAACGCCCCGTTAAGGTGCTATGCTGCACAGCAGCAATAACTCCTAAGTTGTCAAGGGCGAGAATGCTTTATCAACTGCATGAGCTGACCCGCAATCTGTTGGCGCCGTGGGTCCACCAGGCGCGCGCGAACGTCAAGATGTTCTCCGATCCGGACTCGCTGTGGGCCTCCCTGCCCGGCGCCGACCGCCTCGCCGCCAGCAACGAACTCTTCCACCGCCTCGGCAAAGCCTACGAAAAGCCGGCCTGGAACCTCGACGACGTCGAAGTCGACGGACATTCGCTGCCCATCATCGAACGCGAAGTCCTGGCCAAGCCGTTCTGCCGCCTGCTGCGCTTCAAGCGTTTCAGCGACCGGCCCGAACTGCTCGCCAGCATGAAGCAGCAGCCGACCGTGCTGGTCGTCGCGCCGCTGTCCGGCCACCACGCCACCCTGCTGCGCGACACCGTGCGCACCCTGCTGCGCAACCACAAGGTGTACGTCACCGACTGGGTCGACGCGCGCATGGTGCCCCTGTCCGAAGGCGACTTCGGCCTGGACGACTACATCGACTACATCCGCGACTTCATCCGCCACATCGGCGCCGACGAACTGCACGTCATGAGCGTGTGCCAGCCGACCGTGCCGGTGCTGGCCGCCGTCTCGCTGATGGCCGCCGACGGCGAGATGACACCGCGCTCGCTGGTGATGATGGGCGGGCCGATCGACGCCCGCAGCAGCCCCACCGCGGTCAACAACCTGGCCACCGAAAACCCGCTGTCCTGGTTCGAGAACAACGTCATCCACACCGTGCCCTATCCCTATCCGGGACACGGACGCCAGGTCTATCCGGGCTTCTTGCAGCACGCCGGCTTCCTGTCGATGAACCCCAGCCGCCACGTCATGTCGCACTGGGACTTCTACACCAACCTGGTCAAGGGCGACCTGCAGGACGCCGAGTCGCACCGCCGCTTCTACGACGAGTACAACGCCGTGCTCGACATGCCGGCCAAGTACTACCTCGACACCATCCACACCGTGTTCCAGGAATTCCTGCTGCCGCGCGGCAGCTGGGAAGTGCGCGGTCAACTGGTCAAGCCGGCGGCGATCCGCGACACCGCGCTGCTGAGCATCGAAGGCGAGCTGGACGACATCGCCGGGCTCGGCCAGACCGAGGCGGCGCAGTCGCTGTGTACCGGTATCGATGCTGCGCACCGCCGTCACCTGGTGGTCGAAGGCGCGGGCCATTACGGCATTTTCAGCGGTCGCCGCTGGCGCGAGGTCGTATACCCGCAGGTGCGCGACTTCATCGCCCGCTATGCGGCCGAACCGGTGCAGTCGCAAACGCCGGCGACGGTCACGCCGATTCGCCGGCGCAAGTAAGCCGCCGCATCAACGCAGGAAGGCCGCCTTCGGGCGGCCTTCTTCGTTCCTGTCTTTTCAGTCGGTACGCACCAGCAGGTGCTTGGCCATCAGCCCGTGCAGGTGGCCGACGCCACGCGCCAGGTGCAGCGTGCCGAACAGCATCACCACGCCCAGCAGGCAGAACAGCGGCAGCAGCCACGGCGCGTCGGCGGCCACGCCCCACACCCCGAAGTTGATCTCGAAGCTGCGGTCGAACAGCAAGGCCAGCGGCGAGAGCATGAAGCCCAGCGACAGGCTCAACAAGGTGGTGAACAGCACCGAGTAGGCGATGCCCAGCGGCAGCATCAGCAAGAAGTACAGCATGGTCGTCCAGGTACGGCCATCGCTGAACATCGCGCCGATGCGCGCCAGCCAGCCATGGCCCTGGCCGACATAGGTCGGCCGGCGCGGCATGCGCACGCCCAGCAGCACTTCGACCAGGCGGCCCTCCACCAGCGAGAGCACCCGCACCGAGCCCAGGAACAGCACCAGCAGGGGAATGCCGATGATCAGGATCAGCAGCCCCAGCGACAGCGCGGTGCCGGTGACGACCCAGCTGAAATAGAACGAGCCGGTGGCCACCGCCAACAGCAGGTAGAACAACGCGCCATAGGTGCGCGGATCGGCGGCGACGCCGAAGAAGCGGCCGACCCACGAGCGGCGCTTGGGCGGCAGCGGCGGGCGCAGCGCACGCGTCACCGTCACCTCGGTCTCGCGATAGATATCGGCCACCTCCTCCGGCGCGCCGTAGCTGCCGGCGACATCGGCGATCACCTCGGCCTCGCTGCGGCCGGGCTGGGCGGCCATCTCCGAACGCAGGTATTCCTCGGCGTCGTAGAGCGCGTCCTGGATCATCGCCGGGTCGGCCCCGGCCAGGGCCTGGCGAAGCTGGAGCAAGTACGCGGGGATCGTCTCCGGCAGCGGCCGGGCCATGGTCTCGATGTTCATTCGGAACTTCCCTCCAGCACGGAATCGACGGAATCGCGGGTGGCGCGCCAGGCGGCGGACCATTGCACCAGGCACTGCCGGCCGGTGGCGGTGATGCGGTAATAGCGGCGCGGCGGCCCCGACATCGACGGCTCGACCTCGCTCTGCAACAGCCCGGCCCCCTCCAGGTTGCGCAGCACCGGGTACAGGGCACTCTGCTTGCCGGCCAGCACGCCTTCGCCGACCCGCTCCAGGCGCTTGGCGATGAGATAGCCGTAGAGCGGCTCCTCGGCCTGGGCCAGCACCGCGAGCAAGGCCAGCGACACCGTGCCGGCACTGAGCTCTTTCTGGAACTTGCGCAATGGCCCTTCGATCTCGCTCATGGCCGCCTCCCGCTAGGTTGGAGACGATGCTAGTACTAACTTCGGTATAGCAAACGTGCTGATAGTCACCCTGCCGAGCGGGATATCGACCGTACCGGCGCGTTTGCCGGGCTGAATCCCTACAATGCGCGCACTATGCCCCCCGCCAATGCCGCTTCCCCCGCCCCCCGCCCCTCCCTGCAACGTATTTTCCTCACCGGCCTGCTGACGCTGCTGCCGGTGTGGTTGACCTGGGTGGTCGTCAAGTTCGTCTTCGTCCTGCTTTCGGGCATCAGCGCGCCCTGGGTGGCGCCGCTGTCGCAACAGATCGCGACCTCGTTCCCCGGCACCGCGGAGTGGCTGCCGGCCGCCTGGGTGCAGAACACCTTCGGGCTGATCGCCACGGTGCTGGTGATCCTGTTCGTCGGCGTGCTCAGCCGCCGCATGGTCGGGCAGCGCCTGCTGCGCTGGTTCGAGGCGGTGATGCGGCGCATCCCGCTGGCCAGCGTGGTCTACGACAGCGCCCGCAAGCTGCTGGACATCCTGCAGACCCAGCCCGGCAGCACGCAGCGCGTGGTGTTGATCGACTTCCCGCATCGCGACATGAAGGCCGTGGGCCTAGTGACGCGGGTGATCCGCGAACACGGCACAGGCCGCGAGCTGGCGGCGGTATACGTGCCGACCACGCCCAACCCGACCTCCGGTTACCTGGAAATCGTGCCGGTGGAGTTGCTCACGCCCACCGATTGGACGGTGGACCAGGCGATGAACTTCATCATCTCCGGCGGCGCGGTCTCGCCGGACACCGTGCCGTTCACCCGCACCGTCGATCGCCAATGACGGCCGCGCGCCTGCTCGAGGACCGCGCGGTCCGCCTGTTCATCGCGCTGGCTGCGTTCTTCTGCGTCAACGCGGCGCTGGCCGAGTTCATCGGGGTCAAGATCTTCGCGCTGGAAGATACGCTCGGCATCGCGCCGCTGAACTGGAACCTGTTCGGGCAGACCGGGTCGCTGAGTTTCACCGCCGGCACGTTGTTGTGGCCGGTGGTATTCATCATGACCGATACGATCAACGAGTTCTTCGGCAGCCGCGGGGTGCGTTTCATTTCGTGGCTGGCGGTGGCGTTGATCGGCTACGGGTTCTTCTTCGCGTTCGCGGCCATCGAGCTTGCGCCGGCCGGCTGGTGGGTGAAGGCGGCGCAGTCGCAGGGGGTGCCGGATTACCAGGCGGCGTTTGCGGCGGTGTTCGGGCAGGGGTTGTGGACCATTGGCGGGTCGCTGGTGGCGTTCCTGATCGGGCAGCTGGTCGACGTGGCGGTGTTTCATCGCATTCGCCGCGCTACGGGCGAGAAGCACGTCTGGTTGCGGGCGACGGGGTCTACTGCGGTGTCGCAGTTGGTCGACAGTTTCGTGGTGATCTACATCGCGTTCGTGATTGGGCCGCAGCATTGGCCGATGTCGCTGTTCCTGGCGGTCAGCACGGTCAATTACGTTTACAAGATGGGATTTGCGGTGCTGCTGATTCCGTTGCTGTATTTGATGCGGCGGTGGATTACCGGGTATTTGGGCGCTGCGCGGGCCGAGGAATTGCGGTTGCAGGCGGCGGGTTGAAAGGCGCTGGTCGCCACCGCAAAGCCCCTCCCCGCCGGGACGGCGCCCGCACCGCAAGCCCTCCAACCAACCGCCGCAAAAACCAACAGCGCGCGCAATCCCCACATGCCGCATTGCCGCAAAATCCGCAAGCTGGCCCTGCCGCTCCGGATCGGGCAATCTCCCTGGCTCATGTCGTCGCCGGAGCTTGTTGATGCCGTCCCGCCTTGCCCGCCTGTTCGCGCTGCTCCTGGCCGCCACCGTCTCGCTCTCGATGGCCCCGCCCACCGAGGCCGCCACCAAGAAGAAGGCCACTTCCAGCCAGACGCAAAAGGCCAAGTCCAAGGCGAAGGCGCCGGCCAAGGGCAAGAAGCCCGCCAAGACCACCAAGGCACGCGCCGCCACCCCAGTGCGCCAGCTCAGCAAGGCGCAGCAGCTCAACCAGATCTATGCCGATTACTGGCAGGCCTCGCTCAAGCTCAATCCGCTGCAGGCCACCTTCCAGGGCGATCACCGCTACGACGACCAGCTGCCGAATTTCCTGTCCGCCGCGTTCCGCCAGCAGAGCCACGATTTCACCACCCAGTGGTTGGCCAGGGTCGAGGCGATCGGCCCTGACGGCCTGAGCGGGCAGGATCTGCTCAGCTACGAGATCTTCGTGCGCGATGCGCGCAGTGCGTTGGACGCCGAGCAGTTCCCGACCTGGATGCAGCCGGTCAACCAGTTCTACAACATCGCCAATGTCGCCGCGATGCTCGGTTCGGGCACCGGCGCGCAGCCGTTCGAGACGGTGCAGGATTACGACAATTGGCTGCGTCGCGCGGCGGGCATCCCGGCGTTGTTCGACCAGGCCATCGCCAACATGCGCGAGGGCGTCAAGGCCGGTGTGGTGCAGCCGCGGGCGCTGATGGACAAGGTGCTGCCGCAGCTGGATGCGATCATCAAGCCCAGCGCCGAGGAAACCTTGTTCTGGGCGCCGGTCAGCAATCTGCCCACGACCTTCAGCGAGGCGGACAAGCAACGCATCGCCAGCGAGTACAAGCGCACGATCGAAACCCGCATCCTGCCCGCATATCGCGCGCTGCGGGGCTATATCGCTTCGGAGTACCTGCCGGCCACACGCAAGACCGATGGCATGTCCGCGCTGCCCAACGGCGCTGCGTGGTACGCCTACAACGTGCGCCAGAGCACCACCTCCGACCTGACCCCGGAGCAGATCCACCAGCTGGGCCTGGACGAGGTCGCGCGGATCCACGCGCAGATCGAGGCGGTGATGAAGCAGGTGAAGTTCCGTGGTTCGATGCAGAAGTTCTTCAAGTACATGCAGACGGACAAGCGCTTCAGCTTCGCCAGCGAGGACGAGATGCTGGCCTATTACCGCGGCCTCGAGCAGCGGGTGAACGGCAATATCCCGCGCTTGTTCTCGCTGACGCCGAAGGCGAAGTTCGAGATCCGCCCGGTCGAGCCGTATCGCGCGCAGTCGGCGGCGGGCGGCTCGTACATGCGGCCGGGCGGTTCGCGGCCGGGCGTCTTCTACGTCAACACTTACGACCTGCCCTCGCGCAAGACCTGGGACGCCGAGGACCTGTACCTGCACGAGGCCATCCCCGGCCATCATTTCCAACTGGGCCTGCAACAGGAGCTCGGCGAGCTGCCGGACTTCCGCCGCTTCGGCGGCGAGACCGCCTTCATCGAAGGCTGGGGCCTGTACGCGGAGTCGCTGGGCAAGGACCTGGGCGTGTATCAGGACCCGTACAACTACTTCGGCTATCTGCAGAACGAGCTGTGGCGCGCCATTCGCCTGGTCGTCGATACCGGCCTGCACGCCAAGGGCTGGAGCCGCCAGCAGGTGATCGACTACATGCTGGAGAATTCCGCCGCCAGCCAGACCGATGCGGTCGCCGAGGCCGAGCGCTACATGGCCATCCCCGCCCAGGCGCTGGCCTACAAGGTCGGCGAGCTGAAGATCATGCAGTTGCGCCAGCAGGCGCAGGCCGCGCTCGGCAGCCGCTTCGATATCCGCGCATTCCACGCCGAAGTGTTGAAGGATGGCTCGGTGCCGCTGGACATCCTGCAGGAGAAGATCGAGCGCTGGATCCAGGCGCAGAAGTCCGGCCCCGCCGCCGCCCCGGCACCCAACACGCCCACCGCACCCGCACCCAAAGCCTGACCGGAGCCCGGCATGCACCGATGTCGCCTGCTTGCCCTGCTGCTGTTGCCGCTGGCCTGGGCGACGGTGGCGGCCCCGGTGATCCAGCCGCCGGATCCGGGCATCGACGCACTGATGCGCGATTACGACGGCATGCAGCCCGGCGCCGCGGTGCTGGTGCTGCGCGATGGCGAGCCGGTGTTCCGCCGCGGCTATGGCCTGGCCGTGGTCGAGGACGGCACCGCGGTGACGGCGCAGACCAACTTCCGCCTGGCCTCGATCAGCAAGCAGTTCACCGCCGCGGCCATCCTGCTGCTGGCCGAGGACGGCAAGCTGTCGCTGGACGACAAGCTCAAGCGCTGGCTGCCCACGCTGCCCCGGGCAGCGGATGCGATCACGATCCGGCAACTGCTCTCGCACAGCGGTGGGCTGATCGATTACGAAGACCTGATGCCGGCCACGCAGCAGGCCCAGTTGCACGACATCGACGTGCTGCACCTGCTGGAAAAGGAAAACCGTACCTACTTCGTGCCCGGGCATGGCTACCGCTACAGCAATGGCGGCTATGCCTTGCTTGCGCTCATCGTCGGCAAGGCCTCGGGGCAGGATTTCGCGACCTTCCTGCGCCAGCGCATCTTCCTGCCGCTGGGCATGCGCAACACCTACGCCCACCAGGACGGCGTGGACGAAGTACCCGAGCGTGCCTACGGCTACAGCCAGGTCGGCGGCCACTGGCAACGCACCGACCAGAGCACGACCAGCGCGGTGCTCGGCGACGGCGGCATCTATTCCTCGCTGGAAGACCTCGCCCGCTGGGACGCGGCGTTGTACGACGAACGCCTGCTCAAGGCCGCCTCGCTGCGCCAGGCTTTCAGCCCGGCCACCGCTACGCCCGAGGCGGACGTGCCGTTCTACGGCTTCGGTTGGCGCATCAACGGCGAGACGCTGTGGCACAGCGGCGAGAGCCTGGGCTTTCGCAACGTGATCGTGCGTTACCCGCAGCGCCATTTCACCGTCATCATCCTCACCAACCGCGACGGGCCAGAACCCTATCCGCTGGCGCTGCGCATCGCGCACCGCTATCTGTACGGCGAGCGCTGAGCCGCCGCGCTCACCAGTTGGCGCGGATGCCGAGTTTTCCCTCCCAGGCGCGACGGTCGTTGTCCCAGCCCTGCAGATAGCCGACGTTGCCGTAGACGAACAGGTTGCGGTCGACTTCGCGCGTCATCCCCAGTTCCAGTTCCCACCAGGTGCCATCGATGCCGGCGCGGAACGGCAACCAGCCATCGTCCGTCGCGAAGGCGGTGATGGTGCGGCCTTCGAACTCGTGGCGCACGCTTGCGCGCAGCCATGCGGTGGTCGCTAGCGGCGCCACCGCGTCCGGGCGGTGCTGCCAGTCGCGCGCGAGCCGGGCGCTCAGCCGGCCGACAAAGGATTTCGTGTCGTCGAAGCGCACCCGGCCGCCGAGGTCGTGGCTGTCGTCCAGGTCCAGCCACGTGTAGTCCACCTGCGCCTGCGGTTCCAGCGTCCATCCGCGGTCGAAACGGAACGGATAGCCGCCTTCCAGCGAGGCGGTCAGGCCGACGCCATCGGTCTGCATCGAGGGTAGCGTGCGGTCGATGGAGTCGCTGCGGGCGCGGTACGCGCTGGCCTGGAGGATGCCGTCGAGGTACCACGCGCGCGTGCCGGCGCCGTAGCGCGTCCAGTAGCCGCCCAACGTGTAGCCGTCCACGCGCTCCTGGCCGGCGGAGCCGCCCCGCGGATCATCGACATCCACGGTCGCGGTGCCGATGGCTGCGTACAGGCCGGCGCGGTCGGCGTGGCCGCCGTGCTGCTCGCGCTGGTAGAGATCGGCACCCAGCTGCAGCGCGCCGAAGCGGTAGTCGTAGTGCGGTCCGGCGCCGTAGATCCCGGCGCGGTCGCCATCGCGTTCGCCATCGATGTAGATCAGCCGCGACCACAGCCCTTCGAGCGCGTCGTCACGCGTGCCGATATCGGCACGGCCGAGCAATTGCGCCTGCTCGCCGACGCGCTCGTGCAGCGAATCCAGCAGCGAACGGCCGTAGGTCAGCACGGTGGGGGCCAGGGCCGCGTACAGCGACACCTCGGGGCGATAGTTTGGTACCGGCGGCGGCGGCGGGGGCGGGGGCGGCGGCACCGGAGGAGGCGGCGGCGGCGGTACCGGCGGTGGCGGGGGCGGTGGCGGGGGCGGTGGTGGCGGTGGGTTGGGCGAGCACGGCGGCACTGGCGCACCGGGCGCGCTGCAGTCGAGCGTATTGCGCAGGTACCAGCTGTCCGCCGATGAACCATCGACGCTGCCGCGCTGCAGCGTGTACTCGTACGGGCCGGCGATCACCCGGTTGCCGAGCGCGAAGGCATTGGGGGTGGTAGTCGCGCCACTGATCGCGCTCACCAGCACGATGCCGTTGCCCACCGTCAGCGCGCCCTGCCCGCCGCTGCGCTGCACCTCGATGGTGCCGGGGCCGGTGCCGCTGCCGCCATCGATCACCAGGCGGTCTGCCGGCGAGTCGTCGGCAGCGAGATAGGCATTCATCGCCAGGGTGCCGTCGCCGCTGTAACTGCCCACGGTGAGCGTGTGGTAGCTCGACGCCAGCGCGGGATCGCCGGCCGGCGGGGCGAATTCAATGCGGCTGGGGTCGTTGACCAGCCCGGTGAGCATCGAATCGCCGGTCAGGTGCCACAGCGACTCGATCAGGGTGAGGTAGGAGGACGCGCCGGCCGCCGTCTGCACCGCGCCGGTCATTTCCGAAGCCGTCGCGGTGACGTTGAGCACGTTCGGCAGCACCGCCACGGGCACCGGCGCCTGCACCGCCAGGGGCACGGGGGCGGGCAGGTCCGCGTCCGGCGGTTCCGGTGGGTCCGGCGGGATCGTTGCCGGCACTGCCCTCGCGGCGGCCGGTGCACCCACCTGCAACCACACCTCGTTGCCGGCCACGGTGGAATTGCTCAACGTCAGCACGCCCTGGCCGACCGCCCCGATCACCGCTGCCTGGGTACTGCGGGCGCTGCTGCCGGTCATCGACATCGTTGCCACCGCCGCCTCGCCGCGCAGGAACAGCGCCGAGGCCAGTGCGCCGGTACTGCTCACGCTCGAATCGGCGATGTCGATCGTGCCGCCGTCCCAGGCCACCGCACCATGCGCCGCTTCGCCGTGGGTGCTGACCCCGGCATTGGCCACCTGCACGCGGCCCTGGGTGTTGAAGGCGATCAGTCCGTGCGCGCCGGGACCGGTGGTGTCCAGCGTCAGGCCGGTGGCCGTTACCGAGCCATTGGCGTAGGCGGCCAGGCCGTAGGCAATCCGGCCTGCGGTCTGCACGGTGATGTCGCGCGCATCGATGCGGCTGCCGCCATTGCTGCGCAGGCCGGCGGCGTTGCCGCCCTCGGTCCGGATATCGACGTTGGCCAAGGTCGCCTGGGTGCCCTCGCCCTGGATGTCCATGCCCTCGGAGTCGACGTTGAGCGTGCGGATCGTGCTGCGGCTGCCGGTGGCGGCGCCGGTGGCCGGATCGACATTCATCCACACGTTGCCGCCCGCGGTGACGACGAACACGCCGTGGCCGCTGCGCCCGGTGGCCACGTACTGCGACGGGTCGCTCAGCAGGTTGCCGGCCGCGTCGACCGGCCGGCCGAAGCTGGAGGACGCCATGTCGGTGCCGAGCAGCACGCCGGTGGTGATATCGGTGGCATCGGCGATCAAGGTGCCGGTGACGCCACCACTGGCGCTCAAGGTCATGCCGTGGCGCCCGGCGGTGATCAGCGTGGAATCGGCCACGTCGATCGTCGCGCCGATGGCGTTGAGCGCATTGGACCCCTCCCCGGCGGTGGCGACATACAGGCCACGGCCGTCCACGCGCGTGCTGCCGCCATCGGCGCGGATGCCGACGCCGGTGCCGGCGGTGATGAACGTGCTGTCTTCGATGATGGCGTGGGCACCGTCGCGGGCGAACAGGCCGTGGCCATTGATGCTCTGCGTCCGCGCACTGACCTGGCGATAGCGTCCGGTGGGGCCGGCAGCGCCGCTGGCCCCCTGCAGCTGGAAGCCGATCGCGTTGGTCGCGCCCCAGGTGTAGACATCGACGTGGGCCACGTCCAGCGCCGAACTGGCGCCGAGCGCCTGCTGCATGACGATGCCGTTGGCGCCGTTGGACACGATGTCGATGCGCGAGGACTTGCCGGTCGCCGTGCCGGTCAGCGGATCGACATTGATCCAGGCGCTGCCGCCGGTAGGTGCGATCACGATGCCATTGCCGCCGGTGTTGCCGACCGCGAGCAGGTTCTGCGGCGCGGTCACCAAGGCGCCGGTGGCGTCCACCGGCAGGCCGAATGTCGGCAGGCTCGCATCGCTGCCGAGCAGCGCACCGGTGACGATATTCGCCCCGTCGGCGACCAGCGTGCCGCCGAGCGAGGCATGCAGGCCGGTGGTGGTGTTGCCGCCGGCAATGCCCGAGACATAGAGCTGGCTGTCGCGCACCGTTACCGTACCGCCATTGGCCGCCGCCGCGCCGACGCCGCCATTGGCCAACGCCGACAACGTGCTCGCGGACGCCTCGGCGCGGCTGCCGGCGCCGTCGGCGCGCAGCACATGGCTGTTGGCACCGGCGGCCACCAGGCGGCTGCCGGTCGCGCTCGCCATGCCCGCGGCCTGGGCCAGCACGGCATGCGCGGCCGAGCCATTGGTCGACACCGCCGCGTCGGTAAGCGCCAAGGTGCCGCCGTCCTGCGCCACTGCGCCAAACGCGCCGGTACCGTTCATCTCCAGCGCGATGCGGCTGCCAGCGAAGGTCGACCCGCTGCCGCTGCGCACGCCGCCGTTGTAGTTGTTGCGGCCGGTGATCCGCAGCGCATCGGCCGAGACGCTGGCGCTATCGGTAGCATTGATGCCGTAGCTGGGATTGGCCGCACTGGCGCCGGTACCGAACATGTAGATCGCGGTGGTGGCCGTCGCATTGCTGCCGGCACCGCCGTTGATCAGCACCGTGCCGCCGCTGCTGTTGATGCCGTGCGCGCCGCCCGCGGCACGCGACACGTACTGGGAGGGATCGGTGGCGATCGCGCCGCCGGCATCCACCGGCAAGCCGTACGAGGCGTCGGCCGGCGCCGTGCCCAGCACGATGCCGACCGCGATGGTATCGCCGCTGCCTTCGTAGCGTGCGTTGCGCAGTTGGATGCCGTGGCTGTTGGCCTGCGCGGTGTAGAACGCGCTGCCCACCGAGGTCAGCACGGCGCCGCCGTCGGCCAGTGCTGCGGCTCCGCCCGCCCCGATCCGGCTGACGGTCGAGCCCGCGGCCTCGAACGCGACCGACCCGCCGGCGGCGAGGCAGGCCGTGGCAGTGTTGGCCGCACTGCTCGCCAGCGCCGCCGGCGCGGTGACGCCGATGCGGCCATTGTTGACCGCATAGAATGCCGGCGTGTTCGCCACCGTGCTCCGGAAGGTGCCGCCAGCGACCACCACGGAAACCGCGTCGGCCACCACGGGCGTGGTGGCCGGATTGGTGCAGCCGGCCACTTGTGCCCATGCCATCGGCGACACGCTGCTGCCGATCAGGCCCATCAGGGCAAAACGGACATGCAATGCGAGTCGCAAGGGCCTGACGGCCCGCCGTGCGGTGGAACGAGGCATGAGAACGCTCCTTGAATCTCAGCACGACGACCAACACGCGCCGCCAGGCAGCGGCCGGGCGAATGGGCGAACTACCCTGACGCCGGCAAAGCGCCGCGGTTATCACCCGTGCGATGTGAATCGCATGTGCAAAATCGCTGAATGGGTCCAGCCGCGTGTTGGGCACCCCTGCCGGCGCATGCGATGATCGACCGCCCGAACGGACACCCCCGCATGCTGCAGGGCCTTCACCACGTCGCCATCATCGCTTCGGACTACCCGCGCTCGCGCCGCTTCTACAGCGAGGTGCTGGGGCTGCGCATCGTGCATGAGGTGTACCGGGCGGCGCGCGATTCGTGGAAGCTCGACCTGGCGTTGCCCGATGGCACGCAGCTGGAACTGTTCTCCTTCCCTGCGCCACCCCCGCGACCGAGCCGGCCCGAAGCACAGGGGCTGCGCCACCTCGCCTTCCGCGTCGACGATCTCGATGCCGCGGTCGCGCGACTGACCGATGCCGGCGTTGCCTGCGAGCCGGTCCGCACCGACGAATACACCGGCCGCCGCTTCACCTTCTTCGCCGATCCCGACGACCTGCCGTTGGAGCTCTACGAAGACGGCTGAAGGTCACGCACCGTCACAGGCGTCTGGCGCCTCGCGCTTGCATGTTGGAATTTGTGTAAAGGCTCTGGCATTCCCCGCATTTTCGCGGCAACTGGTGCCGAAACTCGCTTGAATCGTTCCTGTACGAAATGTGTCATCGAAGCCGCGGTCCATCCGCGTTTTCCATTTCGCGTTTCGAGAGGAGCAAGGCAATGCAGCAGCATCGACCCCGCCCGCGTCGGCTGGCCCTGGCGTTGATGGTCCTGATAGGGACCACCCCCGCGCTGGCGCAAGAACCCGCCACCGGCACCACTACGCTGGGCACCGTCTCCGTCACCGGCACCCGCATCAAGAGCCAGAGCATGACCGCGGCCAGCCCGGTGATGGAGATCAATGCCGAGTCGTTCCGGCAAAGCGGCGCGAGCCGCGTCGAAGACCTGGTCAACCAGTACCCGCAGCTGAGCCCGAGCTTCGATGGCTTCAGCAACAATGGCGCCACCGGCTACGGCACCGCCTCGCTGCGCAATCTCGGCGCCGAACGCACGCTCACCCTGCTCAACGGCCGCCGCTTGCCGATCGGCACCAGCGAAACCGCCGACCTCAGCATCGTGCCCCCCGGGCTGCTCAAGCGCGTGGACGTACTCACCGGCGGCGCATCGGCGGTCTACGGATCGGACGCGATGGCCGGCGTGGTCAATTTCGTGCTGGACGACACCTTCGAGGGCGTGATGGCGAGCGTCGGCTACGGCGGCTACCAGCACAACAACGACAACCGCTACATGCGCCAACTCGACGACAAGGCCGGCTATCCCTACCCCAAGGGCAATTCCGGACTCGATGGCATCAGCCGCAACATCGACCTGGCGGTCGGCGGCAAGCTCGGCGAAAGCGGCCACGCCATGGGCTGGCTGACCTGGCGCAGGAACGAGGCGCTGACGCAGGGCAATCGCGACTACTCGGCCTGTGCGCTGAACAAGGCGGGCACCGCCTGCGGCGGCTCCGCCACCGCCAGTCCGCCCTCGTTCTTCTACCTCGACCCGACCGGCAGCAACGGCTACGCCCACCTCGCGCCCGACGGCGGCTGGCGGCGCGGCCAGGCCCCGCTCTACAACTACGCGCCGGCCAATTTCTACCAACGGCCGGACGAACGTTTCACCGGCGGCTTCTCGGCCAAGTACGAGATCACGCCGCAATTCCGCCCCTATGCCGAGGCGATGTTCGTCCACCATGCGAGCAGCACCCAGCTGGCGCCCAGCGGCACGTTCTTCGCCGACGACCTGAAGATGTCCTGCACCGATCCCTCGCTGGGCAGCCTGTGCCGGGACCTCGGCCTGGCGGGACCGTCGCTCACGATGAACGTGGGCAAGCGCAATGTCGAAGGCGGCTCGCGCATCAGCGACACCAAGAGCAATGCCTTCCGGCTCGTCGCCGGCGCCGCCGGTGATCTCAACGAGCGCTGGTCCTACGACGCAAATTTCCTGTATGCACGCAGCACCAGCAGTCTCACCTCGCGCAACGATTTCCTGAAGAGCCGCCTGCGCGACGGATTGCGCGGCTGCCCGCCGGGCGCGTTCAGCGGTTGCCTGCCCTATAACGTGTGGGTGCCCGGCGGGGTCACGCCCGCCGCGGCCGCGGCGATGGCCGGCACCGGCGTGCGCGACTGGGACACCACGCTGAAAGTGCTCTCCGGCTACGTGAGCGGCGACACCGGTTGGGCGCTGCCCTGGGCCGAGGGCGAAACGTTCAAGCTGGTGGCCGGCCTGGAATGGCGCAGCCAGGCCTTCAGCAACACCTCCGACACCGATACCCGTTCGGGCAACTTCGCTGGCGCCGGCGGTCCACGGCCCGATGTCAGCGGCCAATACCATGTCAGCGAAGTGTTCCTGGAGGGCGCCCTGCCGTTGATCGTGGGCGTCGGCGCGCTGGACAGGTTCGCCACCGAGCTGGGCTACCGCTATTCGGACTATTCCACTTCCGGTGGCGTGAACGCCTATAAGGCCGGCCTGAGCGCCGACCTGTTCGACAACCGCCTGCACCTGCGCGGCGGCTGGAACCGCGCCATCCGCGGCCCTTCGGTCAACGACCTGTTCTCCCCGCAAGTGATGAGCCTGTGGTCCGGCAGCGACCCCTGCGCCGGTGCCAAGCCCGAGTTCACCGCTGCGCAATGCCAGCGCACCGGCGTGCTCGCCTCGCAATATGGACGCGTTCCCGAGGCGGCCTCGTCGCAATACAACCAGCTTGGCGGCGGCAACCGGCAGATCCAGCCGGAGACCGCCGACACCTGGACGGTCGGTGCCGCGTTCTCGCCGCTGCGCAACCTGGACCTGAGCGTGGACTTCGCCGACATCCGCATCCGCGACACCATCAGCAGCATCGGCGCGGTCAACATCCTGCGCAACTGCGCGCTGACCGGCGTCGCCTCGCTGTGCGATGCGGTCAAACGGCACCCGGCCAGCGGCGACCTGTGGCGTGGCGACAGCCCCATCGACAGCGGCCACGTGCGCAATCTTGGCGGCAACTTCGGCACGCTCCACTACCGCGGCGTGGATGTCGGCGCGCATCACCGGCTGGTGCTGGGGCCGGGCAGCCTGGTCAGCGATTTCATCGGCACCTACACGCTCGCCTACGACGTCGATCCCATCCCCGGCGTGCCCAGTGCCCGCTATGACTGCGCCGGACGCATCAACGAATCCTGCGCGCTGCCGAAGTGGCGGCACGTGGCCAACGTCCGCTACAACTGGCACGACTATTCGGTGGGCCTGCGCTGGCGCTACATGGGGGCGATGGATTACCGCAACACCGACGGCAGCCCGGGCAAGACCGACCTGATCGTCGCCGGCAACGGCGGCATCGGCGCGGCCAACTACTTCGACCTGAGCGGATCGGTGGGCTTCGCCGACGGCTGGGAATGGACGGCGGGCATCAACAACGTCTTCGACCGCGCGCCGCCGCTGGTCGGCACCCCGCTTGCCGGCAACGGCAATTCGCCGGGCGGTTACGACCCACTGGGCCGCTACTTTTTCACCAGCCTGAGTTACCGCTACTGAGCCTGCGCCGGGGCCGGCCGCGCCGGCCCCGGCAGTTCCCGTACTGGCCCGAATGGGTATACAGTCCGGCCATCGCCCGGCGCCACTGCCGGGCCTACCGAATGCCCTGGGAGGGGACTCATGCGCAAACTTCGCCACGCCCTGCTGCTCGCACTGCCGCTGCTCGGCCTTAGCCTGGCCGCCTCCGCCGCCGATAGCGGCCACTCCGCCGCCGGCCGTTGGAAGACCATCGACGACAAGACCGGCAAGGTGAAGTCGATCGTCGAGATCAGCCAGGCCGCCAACGGCACGCTGAGCGGCAAGGTGGTCGAGATCCTGCAGTCCGACCGCGGCCCCAACCCGATCTGCGACAAGTGCGACGGCGAGCGCAAGAACCAGCCGGTCAAGGGCATGACCATCCTTTGGAACCTCAAGGCCGACAGCGCCAGCAACTGGTCCGGCGGCACCATCCTCGACCCGGCCAACGGCAAGACCTACAAGTCCAAGCTGGAACTGCAGCCGGGCGGGCAGAAGCTGGATGTCTCCGGCTGCATCATGTTCATCTGCCGCGCGCAGACCTGGGTCCGCGAGTAAGCGACCCCGTCTCGCACACGCCGTGCGGCCCTATGGCCGTCCGGCCGCCCTCAGGCACGCGACCCGGCTTCGGCCGGGTCGCTCGTTTCGGCCATGCGATAATCCCCGATCCCCGCGCAACGCCAGGCCGTCATGTCCCGCACCGCCCTTGTCACCACCGCCCTGCCCTATGCCAATGGCCCGCTGCACCTGGGCCACCTGGTGGGCTACATCCAGGCCGACATCTGGGTGCGCGCCCGGCGCCTGCGCGGTGACAAGACCTGGTTCGTCTGCGCCGACGACACCCACGGCACGCCGATCATGCTCGCGGCCGAGAAGGCCGGGGTCACGCCGGAGGTGTTCATCGCCGGCATCCAGGCCAGCCACGAGCGCGACTTCGCCGCCTTCGGCGTGACCTTCGACCACTACGACTCGACCAACTCGGCCGCCAACCGCGAACTGACCGAGGCCTTCTACCAGCGCCTGGAAGCCGGCGGTCACATCGGCCGGCGCTCGGTGGCGCAGTTCTACGACCCGGCCAAGGGCATGTTCCTGCCGGACCGCTACATCAAGGGCATCTGCCCCAACTGCGGCAGCGCCGACCAGTACGGCGACAACTGCGAAGTCTGCGGCGCGACCTATGCGCCGACCGAGCTCAAGGAGCCCAGGTCGGTGATCTCCGGCGCCACGCCCGAGCTGCGCGATTCGGAGCACTTCTTCTTCGAGGTCGGCCGCTTCGAGGGCTTCCTGCGCCAGTGGCTGGCCGGCGACGTCGCCCTGCCCGGCGTGAAAGCCAAGCTGATGGAATGGCTCGATGCCGAAGGCGGCCTGCGCGCCTGGGACATTTCGCGCGATGCGCCCTACTTCGGCTTCCAGATCCCCGGCCAGCCGAACAAGTACTTCTACGTCTGGCTGGACGCGCCGATCGGCTACCTCAGCAGCTTCAAGACGCTGTGCGCGCAGATCGGCGAGGATTTCGAGCAGCACCTGGCCGCCGGCAGCCAGACCGAGCTGCATCACTTCATCGGCAAGGACATCGTCAACTTCCACGGCCTGTTCTGGCCGGCGGTGCTGCACGGTAGCGGCCACCGCCCGCCCACGCGCCTGCACGTCAACGGCTACCTCACCGTGGACGGCGCCAAGATGTCCAAGTCACGCGGCACCTTCGTGATGGCCCGCACCTACCTCGACGTCGGCCTGGAGCCGGAGGCGCTGCGCTACTACTTCGCCGCCAAGTCCTCCGGCGGCGTCGACGACCTGGACCTCAACCTGGGCGACTTCATCGCGCGGGTCAACGCCGATCTGGTCGGCAAGTTCGTCAACCTGGCCAGCCGCTGCGCCGGCTTCATCAGCAAGCGCTTCGACGGCCGCCTGGCCGCCGAATTGCCCGACCGCGCGCAGTACGACCGCTTCGTCGCCGCGCTGGCGCCGATCCGCGACGCTTACGAGCGCAACGACGCGGCCAGCGCGATCCGCCAGACCATGGCGCTGGCCGACGAGGCCAACAAGTACATCGACGAGACCAAGCCCTGGGTGATCGCCAAGCAGGAAGGCGCCGAGGCGCAGTTGCAGGCCGTCTGCACGCAGGGCCTGAACCTGTTCCGCCTGCTCGTGGCCGCGCTCAAGCCGATCCTGCCGCGCACCAGCGCCGAGGCCGAGGCCTTCCTGTCCGCGCCAATGACCAGTTGGGAAGACCTGACCGCGCCGCTGGCCAATGGCCACCAGATCCAGCCGTATACCGCCCTGTTCACCCGAATCGACCCGAAACTGATCGACGCCATGACCGACGCCTCCAAGGACACCCTCGCCACCGCCGCTGCCCCTGTCGGCACCTCTCCTGTGGGAACTGCCGCTGTAGGAGGGGCTTCAGCCCCGAGAGCTTCCGAAGCCGGGAAGCCCACAGCGCCCGCGCAACCGGCCAACACCGGCACCCCCGCCCACATCGGCATCGACGACTTCGCCAAGCTCGACCTGCGCATCGGCAAGGTACTGGCGTGCGAATTCGTCGAAGGCTCGGACAAGCTCCTGCGCTTCGAACTGGATGCCGGCGAGCTGGGCAAGCGGCAGATCTTCTCCGGCATCCGCGGCAGCTATGGCGAGCCGGAGAAGCTGGTGGGCCGCAACGTCGTGTTCATCGCCAACCTGGCCCCGCGCAAGATGCGCTTCGGCCTGAGCGAAGGCATGATCCTCTCGGCCGGCTTCGACGGCGGCGCACTGGCGCTGCTCGATGCCGACGCCACCGCGCAGCCGGGCATGCCGGTGCGCTGACGCCGTGCAGCTGGCGCTGTTCGACTTCGACCACACCGTCACGGTGTGCGACACCTACTCGCGCTTCCTGCGCCGGATTGCGACCCCGGCGCAACTGGCGCGGGCACGCTGGACGATCGGACCGTGGCTGCTCGCCTATCGCTCCGGGCTGGTGTCGCCCAGCAGCATCCGCGTGCGTGCCACGCGGCAGGCTTTCAGCGGCCGCGCCGAGGCCGAGATCGCCGCGCACGGCCGTGCCTATGCCGAACAGACACTGCCGGCGCTGTTGCGGCCGGAAATGATGGCGCGGATCGACTGGCATCAGGCGCGTGGGCATGAAATCGCCCTGGTGTCGGGCTCGCTCGACGCCTACCTCCGGCCCTGGTGCGAGCGCCATGGGCTGGCGTTGATCTGCAACCGGCTCGAAAGCGCCCAAGGCCGCCTGACCGGACGCTATGCCGGCGGCGACCGCGGGGGCCACAAGGCGGCCGACATCCAGGCGCGCTACGATCTATCGCGTTACGAACGCATCCACGCCTACGGCGACAGCCGCGAGGACCGGCCGATGCTCGCGCTGGCGCACGAGCGCTGGTATCGCGGGCGTCGCATCGCCTGATCGACCTCGCGCAGCCTTCCGCCACGCCATGCCATCTTCACTACCCGAACTGGTCGAACGCCTCGACCGCCTGTTGCCGCAGACGCAGTGCGGGCAGTGCGGTTTCGAAGGTTGCCGGCCCTATGCGGAAGCGCTGGCACGCGGCGAAGCCGAGGTGGATCGTTGCCCGCCGGGAGGAGATGCGGGCGCGCGCGCGTTGGCGGCCTTGCTGCGGGTGGCCCCACTGCCTTACGACCGCAACCGTGGCGAGCACAAGTGGCCGCAGGTAGCGTGGATCGTGGAGGCCGATTGCATTGGCTGTACCAAGTGCATCCAGGCCTGCCCGGTGGATGCGATCGTGGGCGGCGCCAAGCACATGCACACGGTAATCGCGCCACTGTGCACCGGCTGCGAATTGTGTTTGCCGGTATGTCCAGTAGATTGCATAGCGCTTCGCGTGGTCTGATCCCTACCCGATACTTCACCGCAATCTGACAAAAGAGCAGAGCATTCCGCGCAGACTTTCAGATGAGAAGCCCCCCTTCTGTTAAGGGGGGCGCGGCGACAGCCGCCGGGGATAGGCAAGGCAGAAGTTGGGGCCCAAGGTTTGCGCAGCAAACTTTGGGGGCACAGCCCGCGCAGCGGGATGAGCCACGAGCGATCTTTAGATCGCCGCCGTAATGACGATCTCGATCTTCCAGTCCGGACAGGCCAGCTTGGCCTGCACGGTGGCGCGGGCGGGGGTGAAGCCGGGCGCGACCCATTCGTCCCAGACTTCGTTCATCGCGGCGAAGTCGCCGATGTCGGCCAGGAAAACTTCGGCGCGCAGGATCTTGGTCTTGTCGCTCGCACCCAGCGCCAGCAGCCGGTCGATTTCCGCCAGCACTTGCCGGGTCTGTCCCTTGACGTCGGCAGTGGCGTCTTCGGCGATCTGCCCGGCGAGGTAGCACACGCCGTGGTGGACGGTCATTTCCGACATCCGCGGGCCGGTTTCGTATCGTTGCAGCATCAGTGTTCCTCGGTCGACAAGTCGGTGCCATTGTCACGCGGTTGGCGTGACGGCGCAGCCCCCGGGCCGCGGGCCAGGCGCAGGCCGGCCCAGACCAGCCACGCGACGATCAGGGCGATCGCGCTCTTCTGGCCCAGGCCGCGCGGCCCCAGCCGCAGCACGGCATGGGCGAACAATACGCCGAAGGCCAGCACGCCCAGCCAGGTGGCCGCTGCGGCATGCGGGCGCCAATGGGGGTCGGCGCGGAAGCGCCAGGATTGCAGCAGGATCGCCGCGATCACGCACAGGAACGCGGCCTGCGCCGCCACCAGGTGGACCGACAAGGCGGCGGCCGGGGCGTACTGGGGCAGGTAGCTGTCGCCGATGGCCACGGTGGCCAGGCCGAGCGCGGCGCACCAGAACAGGCCGAGCACGACGATGCTGCGTGCCGCCGCTACCAGGCTAGCCTGCAAGGCCACGGCCTGGAGGGCCATCGACAGCGCCAGCAGGCAATAGGCCACGCGCAGCGACAGGCCGTAGGGGCCGTGCAGGTAGGCGCTCAGCTGCGCCTGCGTCCAGGACAGATCGCCGCGCATCAGCTGCAGCACCAGGACCCAGGTCAAAAAGGCGCAGCCCGCGGCGGCGGCCAGGGCGCCACTGCGCGCGATCCAACGCGGCGCGGCGAACGAATCTGACAGTCGGCTCAACGACATCCGTATTCCCCCCTGCATGCCATGGACCGGGGCCTGCGTACTGGCGGCATTGGCCTTATGATGCGCGCCTGCCGCGGGCGCGCCAATGCCCGCCTTCCGCCGCTGCCTCTTCACCTTGCGCCCGCGCCCCTGCCACCACGATGCCTGCGACCTTGTTGGAGGAATGCCGGATGCGTGACGTGCCGCGGGTGCTGGCGATTTCCTCTTTTGCTGTCCCACGAGACTCCCGCCCATGACGGATCCCGCCGCCCCTACGGCCGTCCCGCACAGTGGCTGGCGGCGCGCCCTGCCCGTCGTCCTCAGCCTGGTCATCCTGGCGATGGCCTTGCGCGCGTTGTCGGCGGAGTTCAGCACGCATGGTTATGCGGCCATTCGCCATGCCTTCCATGACATCGGCGTGCGCCAGGTCGTGCTGACCCTGGTGCTGGGCCTGAGCAGCTACGCCTGCCTGGTGCTGTTCGATGCGATCGGCCTGCAACGCAGTGGCCGCCAACTGCACCCGGCGCGCATCGCGATCACCGCGTTCCTGGCGCATACGGTCGGCCAGACGCTGGGCTTTGCGGCGCTCACCGGCGGCGCGGTGCGCCTGCGCGGTTATGGACGGGTCGGCCTGAGTTTGGGCGAGATCGGCCAGGTGGTGCTGATCAGCACGCTCGGTTTCATCTTCGGCGCGTGGGTGCTGCTGGGCCTGGCGCTGGCGATGGAACCGGCGGCCGCGGCGCTGGCGTTGCCGGTGAGCCCGGCCGCGGTCGAAGGCATCGGCATCGGCCTGATGGTGGCCTTCGTGGCGATGTTGTTCGCGGTCGGGCGCAAGGGCCGCACGCTGAAGTTCGGCACCCATTCGCTGTGGCTGCCCGATTACCGCACGGTGCTCGGCGTGACCGTGCTCAGCGTGATCGAACTGGGCCTGGCCAGCGGTGCGCTGTACGTGCTGCTGCCGCCGATCCCCGGCACCGGCTACGTGGGCTTCGTCGGCCTGTACCTGGTCGCGGTGGTCGCCGGCCTGTTGTCCACGGTGCCGGCCGGGCTCGGCGTGTTCGAGTGGAGCCTGCTCAAGCTGCTGCCGGGCGTGGCGCCGGCGGCGCTGCTGGCCGCCGCGCTGGTCTATCGCGTCACCTACTACGTGTTCCCGATGCTGCTGGCCACGCTGATGGCGGCGGCCTCGGGCCTGCGCCGGCCGGTGTCGCGCGGCACGGTCGCCGCACGCGCGGCGTGGCTCACGCTGCGGCCGTGGCTGCCGCAGATCATCGCCATCGCCGTGTTCGCGATCGGCGCGGCGCTGGTCATCGAGGGCACCCTGCCGATGCCGCGCCGCTGGGAAGGCGTGGCGCCGCTGCCGCTGGTGGAAACCTCACACTTGCTGGCCAGCCTCGGCGGCGTGGCCTTGCTGTTGATCGGCCAAGGCCTGCAGCGCCGCAGCCATGCCGCCTGGGTGCTGGCGCTGGCCATCTGCATCGCCTTGCCGCTGCCGTCCTGGCTGCGCGGCGGGCATGTGCCGGTGGCGCTGAGCGCATTGCTGGTGGCGCTGGCGCTGTGGGTGTCGCGGCGCGAGTTCTACCGCGAGGGCGCGCTGCTCGACGAAGCCTGGTCGTGGCCGTGGCTGCGCAACCTCGGGCTGGTGCTGGTGGCCACGGTGTGGCTGCTGTTCTTCGTCTACAGCCACGTCGAATACCAGCGCGAGCTGTGGTGGCAGTTCGCCACCTCGGCCAATGCGCCGCGCGCCTTGCGCGCGCTGCTGCTGGTGGCGGTGGCGGTGATCGCCTTCGGGCTGGCGCGCCTGCTGCACAGCACGCGGCGCCCGCTGCCGCCGGCCGACGATGCGGCGCTGGCCTCGCTGGCGCCGATCCTGGCGCAATGCCGCGACACCCAGGCCTGCCTGGTGCTCACCGGCGACAAGGCGCTGCTGCGCGACGAGGGCGGGCAAGGCTTCGTGATGATGCAGCGCTACGGCGGCTCGTTGATTTCGATGGGCGACCCGGTGGGCCCGCCCGAGGTCGTGCGCGGCCTGATCTGGCGTTTCCGCGAGGAAGCCGACCGCCTCGGCCTGCGGCCCGTTTTCTACCAAGTCGGCGACCAGCACTGGCAGACCTACCTCGACCTCGGCCTGACCTTGGTGAAACTGGGCGAAGAAGCCGTGGTGCCGATCGCCGGCTTCCAGCTCGAAGGCCGCGAACGCGCCGAGCTGCGCCAGGCCTTCAACCGCGGCAAGCGCAGCGGGTTGAGTTTCCGCATGTTGTCGCCCGCCGAGGTGGCGCCGGTCCTGCCGCGGCTGGAGGAAATTTCGCGGCAATGGCTGGAAGACAAGGCCGGCGAGGAAAAGGGTTTCTCGCTGGGCAGTTTCGACCAGGATTACCTGAGCCGCTTTCCGATCGCGGTGGTCGAACACGGCGACACCCTCGTCGCCTTCGCCAACCTGTGGTGCGCGCCGGCCGGCGGCGAACTGTCGGTGGACCTGATGCGCCATGTCGACGAGGCGCCCAAGGGCACGATGGACTATCTGTTCGTCGAACTGTTCCTGTGGGGCGCCGCGCACGGCTACCAGCGCTTCTCGCTGGGCATGGCGCCGCTGTCGGGCCTGGCCCAGCATCGGCTGGCCGGGCGCTGGAACCGCTTCGGCAATGTGGTCGCCCGCCATGGCGAGCGCTTCTACGGCTTCAGCGGGCTGCGCCGGTTCAAATCGAAGTTCTCGCCGCTGTGGCGGCCACGCTATCTGGTCGCGCCGGGCGGCATGCACCTGCCGGCCGCGCTGCTCGACGTCACCCGGCTGATCTCGCTGGAGCCGCGGCGCCGCGACCGCGATTGACGTACGCGCGTTGCCGCCGCGCCGCGCGCCTCAGCGTGGCGGGGTGGCGTCCAGTTCGCGCAGGATCAGCTGCGCCAGGGTGGCGTAGTCGCCCTTGAAGTGATGGTCGCCCGGCAGCGGGAAGCGTCGCGCCGCGGTGGCCGGCAATTGCGGGCACAAGGTGTCCTTGTCGGCCTGGCCATAGATGCACAGCGTGCGCGCCGGATCGAGCTTGGCGATCTCCGGCGCGATCGGCAGGCCGTCGTTGTTCGCGCCCAGCCAGTTGCTGACATGGAATTCGTAGTCGGCCGTCTTGCCGACCGACAGCAGTGCGGTCAGCGCCAGGTGGTCGCGGGTACTGGCCGGCAGATGCGGAATCGCCGCCGGTAGCACGTCGGCGCCTTGCGAGAAGCCGATCAGCACCACGTTCGGCCGCTGCCAGCGGTGGGCATAGAAGCGGGCGATGCGGTCCAGGTCGGTGGCAAAGCCTTCCGGCGTGCGCTCGCTCCAGAAATAGCGCAGCGAATCCACGCCGACCACCGGGATGCCGGCCTCGGCCAGCTTGGCCGCAACCTGCTTGTCGAGCCCGGCCCAGCCACCGTCGCCGGAGACGAAGATGGCGAAACGGTCGCCCTGCCCGCTCGCCGGCACCTCGACCACCGGCAGGCCCTGGAGGTCCGCCGGCGGTGGCGGCAGGCTCACGCCGCGCTGATCGCCCAGCGAACGCGCCGCCGCGCGCAGGCCCGGCAACAGCTCGCCACCGGCACCCCGCTCGAGCACGCGCGCCTGCGCCACGCTGGCAACGAAACCGCTCGCGGCAGGTTGGTCGCAATGCGCCCCGGGCACCTTAGGGGCGGCGAGCCAGGGCACCGGCAACCTGGCCGGCTGCAATGCGCCGCCCTCGCCCACGCCGGCCCCGCAGACCGCGCGCAGCGGGACCGCCGCCGGGCACAGATCATCGGTGAGCACCCCGGCCAGCACATTGGCCGGTGCCTGCGCGGCGATGGCATAGGCCAGCGCCGACCCCTCGCCATCGCCGACCAGCAGCGGCAGGCGGTAGGTGGAGATGTGCAGGTAGGCCTGCAGATAGCGCGAGAAATTCTCCACGTCGCCCGACCCGAACACGCATTTGCCCGGATCCTTGGCCAGCACCTGGTACAGATGCGCGGTGTCGACCAGGGCCACCAGCGCGCCATCGTCGCGCAACGCCTGCGCCCGGCGTTGCCGCGCCGTGGCATCGCGCCCCGCGCCGGCGAACCACAGGACCACCCGCTGCGGTTCGCCCTGCGGCTGCAGCACCGGGATGTTCTCGAAGCGGCCATGCGAGACCGTCTCCGGCGCCGCTGCCGGCGCGGCCAGCACGGTGGGAATGGCGAGCGCCAACGTGGCAGGCAGGAAACGCAACAGATCACGAAGAGGCATGGGCGGCATCGGTTCGCAGGGACGGGGGACGCCGCGCCGATGCGCGGCGGTCGGGATCATTCGGCATCGGGATGGCGCTGCTGCCACAACGCCAGCGCCTGGCGATAGCGCGCCAGCTCCTCGGCATACAGATCGTAGACGCACAGTGGGCAGCCACTGCCGCAGCATTCGTTCGGTGCCGGTTCGATGGGCGCCTGCGGGCGCGGATCGTCGGCAAGGTCGGCGGCGGGCTGCGGCATGGCGAGGAAGGAGAGCGACACCCGCATATTCTAGCCAGTCGCTCGATGCGGATCGTGATTGGGGACCCTGCGCGGTATTGGGTTCAAGGATGGGCAGCGGCGCGCCCTCGCCCGCCCCTTTCGGCGCAGCTTCGACGCCGGGGCCCCAGTCCCGCGGCGGGAGAAGGGGCAGCGCATCATGCCCCGGCAGAACCCACCGGGGTAAAATGCCCCGCAATGCCGTCTTCTCCCCGACTCCCCGCTCCGCCGCTGCCCCGTGCCGGGCAGCTCCGCGCCTACTGGCGCAACCCCGCTTCGGCCACCGCGCTGGCCTGGTACCTCGCCCGGGCCGCCGAGGCCCACGACGGCCCCTTGCTGGTCGTCGCGCGCGACACCCACGGCGCGCACCAGCTCGAATCGGACCTGCTCGCGCTGCTCGGCGAACGCGGCGCCCTGCCGGTGGTGCCGTTCCCGGACTGGGAAACCCTGCCCTACGACCAGTTCAGCCCGCACCCGGACATCATCAGCCAGCGCCTGGCCGCATTGCATCGCCTGCCGACGCTGCGCAAGGGCATCGTGATCGTGCCGGTGCAGACGCTGATGCAGCGCCTGGCCCCGCTGAAGTACATCGTCGGCGGCAGCTTCGACCTCAGCGTCGGCCAGCGGCTGGACCTGGATGCGGAGAAGCGCCGCCTGGAAGGTGCCGGCTACCGCAACGTGCCGCAAGTGATGGACCCGGGCGACTTCGCCGTGCGCGGCGGCCTGCTCGACGTCTACCCGATGGGCGCGCAGGCGCCGCTGCGGATCGAGCTGCTCGACGAAGACATCGACTCGATCCGCCAGTTCGATCCCGAAACGCAACGCTCGCTGGACCGCGTACCCGCGGTGAAGATGCTGCCGGGCCGCGAGGTGCCGCTGGACGAAGCCAGCCTGGACCGCGTGCTGGGCATCCTGCGCGAACGCTTCGATGTCGACACCCGCCGCAGTTCGCTCTACCAGGACCTCAAGTCCGGCCTGGCGCCCTCGGGCATCGAGTACTACCTGCCGCTGTTCTTCGACCAGACCGCGACGCTGTTCGACTATCTGCAGCCCGACGCCCTCACCGTGATCGTGCCCGGCGTCTCCAACGCCGCCGACGCCTTCTGGCTACAGGCCCAGCACCGCTACGAACAGCGCCGGCACGATGTCGAGCGCCCGCTGCTGGCGCCCGATGCGCTGTACCAGACCCCCGACCTGCTGCGCGAGCGCCTCAACAGCGCTGCCCGCGTCGAAGTCTGGGCGGCCGACCACGCGCGTTTCGACGAAGCCTCCGCGCTCGGCGACCAGCCGCTGCCGCCGCTGCCGGTGGCGGCCAAGGACGCGCCGGCCGGTGAAGCGCTGAAGTCCTTCCTCGGCCATTACCCCGGCCGCGTGCTGGTCGCCACCGACTCGCCCGGGCGGCGCGAAGCGCTGCTCGAAGTCCTGGCCGCCGCCGCGCTGCAGCCGGCCGTGGTGCCGGACCTGCCGACCTTCCTGGCCGATGACGCGGCCCGTTTCGCGATCGCCGTGGCGCCGCTGGAAGACGGTTTCGCGCTCGACGCGCCGCGCATCGCCGTGCTCACCGAGCGCCAGCTGTTTCCCGAACGCGCCACCTCGCCGCGCCGCGCACGCCGCGCCGGCCGCGAGCCGGAAGCGATCATCCGCGACCTTGGCGAGCTGTCCGAAGGCGCGCCGATCGTGCACGAGGACCACGGCGTCGGACGCTACCGCGGGCTGATCGTGCTCGAGGCCGGCGGCATGCCCGGCGAATTCCTCGAAATCGAATACGCCAAGGGCGACCGCCTGTACGTGCCGGTCGCCCAGTTGCACCTGATCAGCCGCTACTCCGGCGCCTCGCCGGAAACCGCACCGCTGCATTCGCTGGGCGGCGAACAATGGAGCAAGGCCAAGCGCCGCGCCGCGGAAAAAGTGCGCGACGTGGCCGCCGAACTGCTGGAAATCCAGGCCCGCCGCCACGCCCGCGCCGGCCTGGCGCTGCACGTGGACCGGGTGATGTACGAACCGTTCGCGGCCGGCTTCCCGTTCGAGGAAACACCGGACCAGCTGGCCGCCATCGAGGCCACGCTGCGCGACCTGCAGTCCAGCCAGCCGATGGACCGCGTGGTCTGCGGCGATGTCGGCTTCGGCAAGACCGAGGTCGCGGTGCGTGCGGCGTTTGCCGCCGCCAGCGGCGGCAAGCAGGTCGCGGTGCTGGTGCCGACGACGCTGCTGGCCGAACAGCATTACCGCAACTTCCGCGACCGCTTCGCCGACTACCCGCTCAAGGTCGAAGTGCTGTCGCGCTTCAAGACCACCAAGGAGATCAAGGCCGAGCTGGAGAAGGTCAGCGCCGGCACCATCGACGTGATCGTCGGCACCCACCGGCTGCTGCAGGCCGACGTCAAGTTCAAGGACCTGGGCCTGGTCATCGTCGACGAGGAACAGCGCTTCGGCGTGCGCCAGAAGGAAGCGCTGAAGGCCATGCGCGCCAACGTGCACCTGCTCACCCTGACCGCCACCCCGATCCCGCGCACGCTGAACATGGCGATGAGCGGCCTGCGCGACCTGTCGATCATCGCCACGCCGCCGCCGAACCGCCTGGCGGTGCAGACCTTCATCACCCACTGGGACAACGCGCTGCTGCGCGAAGCCTTCCAGCGCGAGCTGGCGCGCGGCGGCCAGTTGTACTTCTTGCACAACGACGTCGAAAGCATCGTGCGCATGCAGCGCGACCTGTCCGAACTGGTGCCCGAGGCGCGCATCGGGATTGCGCATGGGCAGATGCCCGAGCGCGAACTGGAACGGGTGATGCTGGATTTTCAGAAGCAGCGCTTCAACGTGCTGCTGTCGACCACGATCATCGAGTCGGGCATCGACATCCCCAACGCCAACACCATCATCATCAACCGCGCCGACCGCTTCGGCCTGGCCCAGCTGCACCAGCTGCGCGGCCGCGTCGGCCGTTCGCACCACCGCGCCTATGCCTACCTGGTGGTGCCGGACCGCCGTTCGATGACGCCCGATGCCGAGAAGCGGCTGGAAGCGATCGCTTCGATGGACGAGCTTGGCGCCGGCTTCACCCTGGCCACGCACGACCTGGAAATCCGCGGTGCCGGCGAACTGCTGGGCGAGGACCAGAGCGGGCAGATGGCCGAAGTCGGCTTCAGCTTGTACACCGAACTGCTGGAGCGCGCGGTGCGCAGCATCCGCCAGGGCAAGCTGCCGGACCTGGACGCGGGCGAAGAAGCGCGCGGCGCCGAAGTCGAACTGCATGTGCCGGCGCTGATCCCCGAGGACTACCTGCCCGACGTGCATGCCCGCCTGACGTTGTACAAGCGCATTTCCAGTGCGCGCGACAGTGAGTCGCTGCGCGAGCTGCAGGTGGAGATGATCGATCGTTTTGGTTTGCTGCCCGATCCGGCCAAGCACTTGTTCGCCATCGCCGAGCTCAAGCTGCAGGCCAATGAACTGGGCATCCGCAAGTTGGAGCTGGGCGAGGCGGGTGGCCGGCTGGTGTTCGATTCCAAGCCGAACATCGATCCGATGGCGGTGATCCAGATGATCCAGAAGCAGCCGAAGCTATACACGATGGACGGGCCGGACAAGCTGCGGATCAAGCATCCGTTGCCGCAGGGGGAGGACCGGTTCAATGCGGCGAAGGCTTTGTTGATGACCTTGCGCAAGGGCTGAGTCGATGGGCTACGTGCGGCCTGCCCCGGATGCCGCACGTAACGAGGGAATCACACCGCATCACCCGCAGCAAAGCCATACTGGTACCAACCCACCAGGAGCGCCGCGCATGTACCAGGCCCTGCCCTCCGCCGACCACATCGGCGCCTACCGCTTCACCGGCACGCTCGACCGCCAGGACTACGACGCCTGCATCGCCGACGTCGAAGCGCGGCTGGAACGCCACGGCCGCATCGGCATCTACTGCGAACTCGACGGCTTCACCGGCCTCACCCTGCCGGCCCTCGGCCGCGATCTCGAATATGGCCTGCGTAATTTCGGCCGCTACCACCGCTTCGCGCGCGTGGCCATCGTCACCACGCCCGGCTTCGTCGCCAACATGAGCACGATGGCCGGCCGCTTCCTGGCGCAGACCGAGCTGCGCGTTTTCGCACCGGACGAGCGCGTCATCGCCCAGAACTGGGTCACGGACTTCGACCCCGAACTCGACTCCGCCGACGCCGACTGATCGCCCCGCTACAGCTGCGACTCCACCGGCAGCCAGCCGATCACCTTCGCCGCCCCCCGCCGCCATGCACTGGCCTCGGGTTCGCGGGTCCATAGCTTCGGCGGCTGCGCGGTGTCGTCGTGCCACTGCAGCGCATCGCCCGCCAGGGCGAGCCGGTAGCTCACCGCCGGCGCGGTCTTGCGCGCATACAGGCGCTGCAGTTCGCGCGCCATGTCCGCCTGCTCGAACAACAGGCCCATCTCGGTGTTGAGGTTCATCGAGCGCGGGTCCAGGTTGAACGAACCCACGAAGCCGGTGCGCCCATCGACCACGAAGGCCTTGGTATGCAGGCTGGCGCCGCTGGAGCCGAACAGGCTGCCGTTGGGCTCGCCATTGGGCTTGAGTTCGAACAGCGCCACGCCCTGGCGCAGCAGTGGCGCGCGATAGCCGGCATAGCCGCCATGCACCGCGACCACATCGTTGGCCGCCAGCGAGTTGGTCAGCACGCCCACCTCGACATCGCGCCGGCGCAGATCGCCGAGCCAGCGCAGGCCGGCGTCGCCCGGCACGAAGTACGGCGAGATCAGCAGCAACTGGCGTTGCGCGGTGGCCATGTCGTGGACCAGCACCGGCGTCATCCAGTCCGGCGCCGGCGGGGCACCGGCCGCTTTTTCCGGCGGATCGGCAATGATGTGCGCCGCGTTCGACCAGTGGATCGTGCGCCGCCCCTCGACCAGGCTGCGCACACCGGGCGACTGCGCCAGCTTCTGCAGGTACGGCCTGGCACTGGGAGAACCCAGCCCGGTGGCCAGCGTCTGCCGCAGCGCCGGCAGCTCGGCCGAAGGTTCCCGCACCAGGGCCGACAGCGGGATCGCGTTGGGGCTGTTCCAATATGCGTCGAACTGGCGCGAGGCCTCGCCCACGGCATCGCCCAACACGGCGACATCGGTGTCCATGAAATTGGTGTCGCGCGCCGCGTCGAAATATTCGTCGCCGACATTGCGCCCGCCCACGATGGCGACCTGCCCATCGGCGATCCACGCCTTGTTGTGCATGCGCCGGTTGACGCTGACCCAGCGCAGCAGCATCTCGACACCGCGCATGAAAGTGCCTTCGCGCGCGCGGGTCGGATTGAACAGGCGCACTTCGATCAGCGGATGGCTGTCCAGCGCCGCCAGCACCGAGCGGCTGCCGCGCACGTTGAGATCGTCCAGCAGCAAGCGCACGCGCACCCCGCGATCGGCCGCGCGCAGCACCTCGGCATACAGCAGGTTGCCGGTGAAATCCGGATGCCACAGGTAGTACTGCAGGTCCAGGCTGCGCCCGGCGCTGCGTGCCAGCAGCGAGCGGGCGGCGAATGCATCGACGTTGTCCGAGAGCAGGACCATCCCGGTCTGCCCGCGATGGGCGAGCGCCACGGGGGCGATCGCACGATCGACGGCGGTGGCATCGGCCTGGGCCTGCAAGGCGTGGCTGGGGGGTCCCTGCACGCGATGAGCGAACCGGCCGTAGCTCCACAGCGCCGCCAGGGATGCCAGCAGGAAGGCCAGGAGGGCGATGGCGATCCACTTCACGGTTTTTCGGGTCATGGACGCATTCTAGGGGGGTGGTGTGGGTGTGCTGTGGAGGGTTGCGCGGGTGTGGGCGGTTTGGTTTGTTGGCTTACGGTCGGGGCCCCTCCCCGTCGGGACGGGGCCCCGACCGCAAGCCGCCGCACTACACCGCCCAAACCCGCGCAACTCCTCATAACCCCTCCCCCACACCAAAACCGCCCAAAAAAAAAGCGCGGACAAACAGCGTCCGCGCCAGGGAGGTTCGATAAACCGCACCGTCAGCGCGGCGGCTCGATCACCACGTACTGCACCGACGTGCCCGCGTACTGCGGCTGGTACCAGGTGCTGCCGCACTGCTGGTAAGCAATGCCATTGACGACGGTAGTGACGCAGCTTGGCGGCACGGAGTTGACGATGGAACCGATCACGGCGGCGGTGACCATGGTGGTCGCGGTCACGGCGGCGGCGGTGGCGACCGGATGGTCGTACCAGCCGTCGTGCCAGTGGTTGTCGACATCCACGTCGATGTCGCGGTGCACATCGATGTCGCGATTGATGTTGGTGTTGTGGTTGATGTTGGTATTGCGATTGATGTTGGCGTTGCGGTCGACGTTGTGCCCCGCATTGCCGCCGCGGTTGATGTTGCCGCCGCCGTGCGGTACCGGATGATTGACGCCGGTGCGGGCCACGGCGCGCGCGCGCGGCGCGGCGTCGGCGACGGTAGAAGCCAGCAGGCCGCCGGCACCGGCGATCAGGCCGATCGCAAGCAGGAAACGGAAAGTGCGCAGGTTCATGGCTGGTTCCCCGAGACGGCGGCCACATCCACCTCGACCAGTTCGATCCTGGCCGCGTCCTTGGGTGGCACGAAGGTAAAGGCGCTGTCCTTGAAGCTGGCGTTGGTGTTCCAGGTCAGCGTGGTGCTGTACTGCGGCTGCGCCGGATCGTCTGTGGTGGTGATCACCAGCCGGCGCGGCAGCGGCTTGTCGCCGGTCTCCAGCCACAGCTGCCAGTCGACGCCGTCCTGGCGGAACGCGTATTGCTCGGTGACGCTGCCGTCGATGCGCGCCGGGCCGACGAAGGTGGCCGCCTTCAGGTTCGACACCGGCGCCTCGTCGGTGCCCCACAGGAACAGGTCGGGCAGCGGCAGCTCGATGCCGTAGCGGTCGCGTGCGTCGGTCAGCAGGGCGCGCAAGGTCGGCGGTGCGTCGACGCTGGCGTAATACTTGTTCTTGGGGCCGTAGACCGTCAGCGTCTTGCCGTCGTAATACAGCTCGCGCTCCTTGCGATCGGTCTTCCAGCTCAGCTGCAGGTCGTTCGGCGTGCGCACCTTGTAGTCGACGCTGCCGGGGAACTGCAGCTTCTGGCCGTCTTCGGTCACCACGTCGAGCGTGGTGTCGCCATGGACAGTGAAACTCTTGAGGCTGCGCAGGTAGTTGCCCATCTTCTGCAACGCGGCCACCGCCTGCGGCTCGACCGCGGGCGCGGCGGCAGCGGGCGGCTGGGCGGGAGCCGGCTGGGCCGGCGCAGCCGACACGGCGCCCGGCGCCGCGAACGCGAGGCCTAGCGCGAGGCCTAGCGCAAGGCAAAGGGAGGTTCGGGACATGGACATTCTCCAGGCAGGTGCACCGGTGTGCGGGCGTGGCGGCGGCAAGGCCGGCCGAATGCCCGCGGGTAGGCGGAACGCTGTAGAGCAGACCACCGTGGGGCTGCCTGGCGCGACGGGTGAACTACCGGTTGGGGGTGAGTAAAACTACTGGTTCGGGCTGGGCGTGGATTTATCTCACCCCTCCTCCCCAACGACGGAGCCGCCGGAAAAACAAAAAGGCCCGATCAAACGACCGGGCCTCCCGAGGCATGCAACCTGCCCCCTCACCAGATCACGACACGATCCTTCCCCCGCACCATCTTGTCGCCCGCCTTGCACTGGAACGCCTGCGCAAACGCCGGCATGTTCGAAGGCGCGGCAATCGCGCGAAAATTCGCCGGCGCATGCGGGTCGGTGTTCAAACGCACGCGCAGTTCGCCGTCGGTGAAGTTGCGGCGCCACACCGTGGCCCAGTTCATGAAGAAGCGCTGGTCCTGGGTGTAGCCGTCGATCTTGCGTTGGGCCGCGGGGTCCTGCTTGAGCGCGCGTTGCAGGGCGTCGTAGGCGATGGTCAGGCCGCCGAGGTCGCCGATGTTCTCGCCCAGGGTCAGCTTGCCCTTTACGTGCAGGCCGGGCACGGCCTCGTAGCCGTCGAACTGGGCGACGAGCTGGTCGGTGCGCTGGGTGAACAGGCTGCGGTCGCTGTCGGTCCACCAGCTGTCGAAGTTGCCCTTGGCGTCGAACTGGCTGCCCGAGTCGTCGTAGCCATGCATCATTTCATGGCCGATGACCGCGCCGATGCCGCCGTAGTTGAGTGCCGGGTCGGCCTTGGGATCGAAGAACGGCGGCTGCAGGATCGCCGCGGGGAACACGATCTCGTTCTTGGTGGCGTTGTAGTAGGCGTTGACGGTCTGCGGCGTCATGCCCCACTCGGTGCGGTCCACCGGCTTGCCGATCTTGTCCAGGCGCCAGCGGTAGTTGAAGGCCTGCGCGGCCTCCATGTTGGCCAGGAAGCCGGCGGCGCTGGTCTGCAGCCCGCTCCAGTCGCGCCACTTGTCCGGGTAGCCGATCTTCGGGGTGAAGCTGGCCCATTTTTCCAGCGCGCGTTGCTTGGTCGCCTCGCTCATCCAGTCCAGCTTCTCCAGCCGCGCCTTCAGCGCCACCGGCAGGTTCTGCACCAGCTGCTGCATCTCGGCCTTGGATTGCGGCGAGAAGGCGGCCTGGACGTACAGCTGGCCCAGGCCTTCGCCCATCGCCTCGTTCACCGCTTCCAGGCTGCGCTTCCAGCGCGGCAGCATGTCCTGCTGGCCGCGCAGGGTCTTGTTGTAGAAATCGAAGTGCGCCTGCTCGAAGGGCTTGGCCAGGTAGGGCGCGGCCTCGTCGACGGTGTGGAAGCGCAGGTAGGCCTGCCAGGTCTGCACCGGGGTGTCGGCGAGCATCTTGTCCAGCTCGGCGAAGTAGGCTGGCTGGCTGAGCGAGAATTTATCGGCCGCCGGCACCTTCAGCGTGTCGAAGAATGCGTTCCAGTCGAAGTGCGGGGTGATCCGGTTGGCATCGGCGGCGCTGACGGGGTTGTAGCGCCTGGCCGGATCGCGCAGCTCGATGCGCGACAGCGAGGCGTTGGCCAGGCGGGTTTCGAAGGCGAGCACGGCCTTGGCTTGCGTGGCCGCCTGCGCCGGCTTCATGCCGGACAACTGCAGCACCTGGGCGATGTATTGGACGTAGGCGTCGCGGATCTTGGCCTGCGCGTCGTCGAAGTAATAGCCCTTTTCCGGCAGGCCGAGCCCGCCCTGCCCCGCATAGGCGATGACCTGTGCCGAATCCTTGTAGTCGGCATTGGCACCGAAGGAAAACAGGAAGCCCTGGCCCTGCGCGTAGCGCTCGCGCAACCAGGCGGCTACCGCCGTACCGTCGCGCAGGCCGTCGATGGCGTCCAGCTGCGGCTGCAGCGGCGCGATGCCGGCGCGGTCGATGGCCGCTTCATCCATGCCGGTGTGCCAGATGTCGGCGATCTTCGCCTCGATGCTGCCGGCCGCCGGCCGCGCTGCCGCGGCCTGCTCCACCAGCGCATGCTGGATCACCAGCGAGCGCTCGGCCAGGACCTCGAAGCTGCCCCAGCTGGTGCGGTCGGACGGCACCGGATTGGCCTTGAGCCACTGCGTGTTGACGAAGCCGTTGAGGTCGTCGCAGGCAGCGATGGCCGGGTCGAGGTCGGCGATCTTGAACGAGGCGGTGGGCAGGTCGAGTTTGGACACGTCGAGCGCAGGCGCGGCGGCGGCCGGGGCCTTGGCGGTCGATGCCGCTGCGGCTTGCGGACCGTGGGCGGCCAGGGCAACGGTGATCGCGGCGGTCAACGCCAGCGGGACGGCGATACGAAGGGACATGCGGCACTTCTCCGGGAACGGCGGGCGAGGACGACTCCCCAGCCTAGGCGATCGCGGCGCGCGGGCTGATGGCCCATTGGTCACGCTGCCCGTCGCGGCGGCTCCCGCCGGCTACGCCGAGCCGCCGCCATCGGTGCCAGCGAATGGTTCGGCGCGAGCGCTTTTCGTTGCGCGCGCGTCCGCTGGCGGCTCGCATCGGTCGCAGGGCACCGGGACCTGGCAGCCCACTTCTTCGTCGATGACGACGACTTCGCCCTTGCCACCGCAGAAGACGCACGCGGGCACGGCGTCCTGCCTGGCCGTGGCCGGCCTCATGCTCACGGCCGGTCGCCCGGCGGGCGGCCGGGCCTGCCGCGGAAGGTCCACGCCAGGCCCAATGCCAACACGGCCGCGCCGATCAGGATCGGCACACCGTGGGAAAGCAGATAGCGCAGCACCATGAAGACGGCCTCCGTGGCTCACGATAGCGCAATCGGCCGATGCCTGCGTCTACCGCACGGAGTAGCCGGTTACTTGCGCAAAGCCTGCTGGATCGCCGCCTCGGCCAACGGCGCCATGCGCGCGTAGCCCGCCGCCGTGGGATGTACGCCGTCTTTGGCCAGCGCCGGATCGAGCCCGCCGGCCGCATTGGCCAGGGCGGTGTAGTAATCCAGGTAGACGATGCCCTGCGCTTTCGCATAGCCGCGCAGCGCGTCGTTCAAGGCACGCACCTTGGCCGCCGGCTGCGCGCCGGGCCGCCACGGATATTCGCTGACCGGCAGCACCGAAGACAGCACCACGCGCACGCCGTGCAGCCGGGCCAGTTCCACCATCGCCTGCAGGTTGTCCTCGATCATCTGCTGCGTCGCCGGACCGGTGTTGCCGGCGATGTCGTTGGTACCGGCGAGGATCACCACCACGGCCGGCTTCAGGTCGAGCACGTCCTGGCGAAAGCGCACCAGCATCTGCGCGGTGGTCTGGCCGGAGATGCCGCGGTTGACGTAGGGCTTGCCGGGGAAGAAGCGCTCGCTGCCGGTCGGGCCCCAGCCTTCGGTGATGGAATCACCGAAGAACACCACCCGCCGGGTGCCGGCGGCGGCGGGCGGCAACGCGGCGTTCTCGTCGCGGTAGCGGGCCAGCTGCGGCCAGTCGAGCAGGCGCTTCTGCATCTGCGCGACCTGCTCGGGCGTCAGGGAGGCAGGCGGCGCCAAGTAGACCGGATCGGTGATGGGGGCCGGCTCGGCATGTACCGGCCCAGCCAGGAGCACGGCCAGCAGTGCAGTCAGCGACATGGCGCGACGGACGTCTCGAATCGGCTTCATCGACCTGTTTCTCTTTGCGAAGGCCCATGATCTTGCCTCAGCGAGCCCCGCGCGGGGAACCCGCGGCCTTCAGCCGTGCCAGCGCTGGCTCGCGTTTCGCGGCCGCGTCCGTGGCGCTGACGACGCCGTATATCGCAATCAATTCGAACTTTCCAATATTCTGGCCCACGCTTCTTGCATAGGCTCTTCGACGGCCCGCACAGGCAGGCTACTCGACCCTCTGAAAAGGAACCGACATGCAGGATATTCCACGCGAACTCACGCCTGAAGAAATCATGCAAGTGAGCGGAGGCCTGCGCCTCACGCCCATTCTGACCGCCTTTACGCTGATCGATATGACGTATGACTTTTGCAAAGGGGTGGCCGATGGTTATTCCCAAACTGCGAATTGAATGGAGCAAAAGACCGTGCGCGAGCTCACTGAAGAGGAAGTCCGCCAAGTCTCCGGCGGCGGTTCGGTGTACGACTTCGGGAGCTGGGTTGGAGTGAAGCTCGGCGAACTCCACAACGTGATATCCGAACGCGTGCACAACGATCCGTTCCAGCGCGTCTATCAATGAACCGCCGCGAGCAAAAGGACTTGCTCGCCTTTTGACCGGGAGCTCCATGAGGAATTCACGCCCTATTGCCCAGCGCGGCGGGTGGCTTGCCGGCATATACGTCTGCAGTGGCTACTACCTGCTGGACGCCGCTTACATGCGATTGATTCACGATGCGACCGCATGGCGCAGCATCGTACTCGGAATTGCCATGCTGTCCGTTGCGCAGCTTCTGCGCAAACGCAAAGCGCAACGCTGAAGCCCTGCACCATGGGCGCAGGGCTCCTGGAGATGAGCTATTTCGCCTTGCCCTGGTTCGCCACCGCCTCGGCCGCGCGCCTGGCCGCTTCCGGATCACCCAGGTAGCGATAGCGCTGCACGGCGAGCTGCTCGTCGAGTTCGAACAGCAGCGGGATGCCGGTCGGGATGTTGAGTTCGAGGATCTCCTCGTTCGACACCCCGTTGAGGTATTTGTACAGCGCGCGCAGCGAGTTGCCGTGCGCGGTGACCAGCACGGTCTTGCCGTCCTTCAGCTGCGGGGCGATCGCATCGAACCAGTACGGCAGCACGCGCACCAGGGTGGTGGCCAGCGACTCGGTGCCCGGCAGCGCGTTGCGGTCCAGGCCGGCGTAGCGGCGGTCGTGCGCCGGGTGGCCCGGGTCTTCCAGGTCCATCGGCGGCGGCGGGATGTCGTAGGAGCGGCGCCAGATCTTGACCTGCTCCTCGCCGTGCCTGGCCGCGGTCTCGGCCTTGTCCAGGCCCTGCAGGCCGCCGTAATGGCGCTCGTTGAGGCGCCAGCTCTTGTAGACCGGCAGCCAGTCCTGGTCGAGTTCCTTCAAGGCGCCCTGCAGCGTGTGGATGGCGCGCTTGAGCACCGAGGTGTGGGCGACGTCGAACTGCAGCCCCTCGTCCTTCATCAGCCTGCCGGCGGCGGTGGCCTCGGCGCGACCCTGGTCGGTGAGGTCCACGTCCACCCAGCCGGTGAAGCGGTTGTCCAGGTTCCATTGGCTCTGGCCATGGCGCAGCAGTACGAGTTTGCGGGTCACTACGGGTTCTCCGGCGGCAGGGGAATGACGTGGCGATTGTAGCCTTGGGGGCGCCACAAGCGCCCTCACCCCCGCCGCTCTGCCGAAAAGCGGCAGAGGCGTTCTGCGGCACTCTGCGTGCCGGTGCCGGCGCTGCCCCTGGCCTCGACTCCATGCGATGCTCCGCTGCATCGTCCGCGAGCTGGAGACCGCCATGACCACCCTCATCGCCCCGCGCGTCCACGATATCGGCGGCCTGCAGGTGCGCCGCGCGGTGCCTACCCTGCAGGCGCGCAGCGTCGGGCCGTTCGTGTTCGTCGACCATATGGGCCCGGCGGTGTTCGAGCCGGGCCAGGGCATCGACGTGCGCCCGCATCCGCATATCGGCCTGGCCACGGTGACCTTCCTGTGGTCGGGCGAGATCGGCCATCGCGACACGCTGGGGTCGGAGCAGGTGATCCGCCCAGGGGACGTGAACTGGATGACCGCCGGCCGCGGCATCGCCCACTCCGAGCGCACGCCGCCGCCCGAACGCGGCCGCGAGCACGCACTGCACGGCATGCAGACCTGGGTGGCGCTGCCGCGCAATTTCGAGGAGACCGATCCGGCCTTCTACCACCACGCCGCGGCGAGCCTGCCGCAGCAGCGCCGTGGCGGCGCCTGGCTGCGGGTGATCGCCGGCCGCGCCTATGGCGAGGAATCGCCGGTCAAGGTATTCGCCGACACGCTCAATGTCGCCATCGACCTGGAACCCGATGCCGAGATCGACCTCGACACTGGCCACGTGCAGCGCTCGCTGTACATCCTCGAAGGCCAGGCGCAACTGGATGGCGTCGACATTCCCGAGCGCCACCTCGTGCTTCCCGAGGACGGCGCGCGCGGCCGCCTGCGCGCCAAGACCCCGCTCAAGGCGATGCTGATGGGCGGCGAACCGCTCGATGGCCCGCGCCACCTGTGGTGGAACTTCGTCTCCAGTTCGCAGGAGCGCATCGAGCAGGCCAAGGACGACTGGCGCCAAGGCCGCTTCGGCAAGATCCCCGGCGATGACAAGGAGTTCATTCCGTTGCCGGAGACACCGGCGCCGCCTACCCCGAACTACCCCTGAAAACCCTGTGGCGGCATTGGTTTCCAATGGAACCATCCGCCGCCGCACGGGCGATTTGCTCCACGGCCCGGGCTTGGATATGGTGAGGGTGTCCACCCGTCCCTTGTGATGGGCGGCACGTCGGGAACGCGCATGGGGATGCGCCATGCGGGCGATTCGGGAGGGGCCCGTAGGCGAACCGACCCAGGCGATGCGCGTAGCACCGTTAGCATCCACTGCCAGGGGAAAACCAATGAAGTCCGCAACCTGCCTGTTCGGCCTGTTCCTGCTGTCCGCCAGCGGCGCCGCCATGGCGCAGCAATCGCCCAGCTGTCCCACCCTGCCGCCGGCCGCCGGGCTGGAATGGAAACAGCTGGCGGGCGCCGACTACCTTTCCTGCAAGGCGATCACCGCCGATGGCCGCGAAGTGCTGGGCGTCATGCTGACCGCCCGCTCGCCCGGCCTGAGCCTGCCGCGCGACCATCGCGAGGAGAAGGGCCAGCTCGCCTCAGAGGACTTCTACTGGTACCGGCCCGACCTCGGCGGCCGCGAAATGGCCAATCGCCGCGTGGCGGTGATCGAGCTGGGCAAGAAGCGCTTCGCGCAGGTCTGGATCAATGCCGGCGATGTCCAGGAGCTGGGTAGCCTGCAGGGCCTGGCGCAGCGGCTGGACCTGCAGCCGGCCAGCCTGGCGCTGGCGCGCTGAAGACGGACTGGCGGCCACGGCCGCCGGCAACCGAAAAACTACCGTTGCCAATTGCCCCCAGGCAGGCATTGAATGCGCGCATCCCGTCCCCTCCGGGCGGGCCTGCACAGGAGAGGCATCATGTCACTGGCTAAGCGATTGACGGCGGAGTTCCTCGGTACGTTCTGGCTGGTCCTGGGCGGTTGCGGCAGTGCGGTACTGGCGGCCAACTTCGGCGGCGATGGCAACCCATTGGGCATCGGCTTCCTCGGCGTGGCGCTGGCCTTCGGCCTGACCGTGCTCACCGGCGCCTACGCGTTCGGCCATATCTCCGGCGGGCATTTCAACCCGGCGGTGAGCCTCGGCCTGGTGGCCGGCGGCCGGTTCCCGGCGCGCGACCTCATCCCTTACTGGGTCGCCCAGGTGCTCGGCGGCGTGCTCGCGGCGGCGGTGCTGTTCCATATCGCCCACGGGCGGGCGGATTTCGCGATCGACCCGAACGCGGCCGGCGCGTTCGCCAGCAACGGCTTCGGCGCGCTGTCGCCGGGCGGCTATTCGCTCACCGCCGCGTTCCTGTGCGAAGTGGTGCTGACCGCGGTCTTCCTGCTGGTGATCATGGGCTCGACCCACACCAACGCACCGGTAGGCTTCGCACCGATTGCCATTGGCCTGGCGCTGACCTTGATCCACCTGATCAGCATTCCGGTCACCAATACCTCGGTGAACCCGGCGCGTTCGACCGCGGTGGCGGTGTTCGCCGGTTCGGGCGCGCTGGGCCAGCTGTGGCTGTTCTGGCTGGCGCCGCTGATCGGCGGCGTGATCGGCGGGTTGATCTACAAGATCCTCGGCCGCCCGGATCCGAATATCGTCGGCAGCGGCGGTTGATCCTGGCGCGTTGAGCAGCGCCACCGACGGGCCAGCTGCCATCACGACCTGTCAGCGGGCAGTCGCGGCTGAAGCCGCTCCCACAGTGCACCCGGCGCGCTGATCGAAGTTCCTGTAGGAGGGGCTTCAGCCCCGACGAGCGCAACCGCGGCAACGCGGCTGCGCTCACGGCTGCTCAGAACCGGCCTTCCTGGAAATCGACGAATGCCTGCATGATCTCCTGCTTGGTGTTCATCACGAACGGGCCATGCCGCGTCACCGGCTCGCGCAGCGGCCGGCCGGCGACCAGGATCAGGCGCGCACCCCGGCTGCCGGCGCGCACCTGCAGCACATCGCCGCCGCCGATCACGCCCAGTTGCTGCGCTTCGAGCGGACGCGCCTCGTCGCCCTCGCCCACCGTCGCCGCGCCCTCGAAGACGTAGGCGAAGATGTTGTGGCCCTCCGGCAACGCGTAGTCCCAGGCCACGTTCGCGGCCAATTCGACATCCAGATAGAGCGGGTCGGTCGCCGGCTGCACGATCGGCCCCACCACATCGCCCACGCGGCCGGCGATCACCTTGACGCTGACGCCCGGTGCCGGCGTCGCCACCGGGATGCGCTCGGGCGGGAATTCCTGGTATTTCGGTTCGGTCATCTTCTCGCGCGCGGGCAGGTTCACCCACAGCTGGAAGCCGCGCATGCGCCCGGACTCCTGCTCGGGCATTTCCGAGTGGACCAGGCCGCGGCCAGCGGTCATCCATTGCACGCTCCCCGGCGTCAGCAAGCCCTCGTTGCCGTGGTTGTCCTTGTGGCGCATGCGCCCGTCGAGCATGTAGGTGACCGTCTCGAAGCCGCGGTGCGGATGGCTCGGGAAGCCGGCGATGTAGTCCTCGGCCTGGTCGGTGCCGAACTCGTCCAGCAGCAGGAACGGATCCAGGTCGGGCAATTCGTTCGAACCGATGACGCGGGTCAACTTGACGCCGGCGCCATCGGAAGTGGCGTGGCCGCGCAAGGTACGCAGCAGGCGTGCCGGGGAGGCGGTGTGGGTGGCGCTCATGGCAGGGGCTCCTGGAGGGATGGCTCTCAAGATGGCGTTGGTGGGGTTCAGGGCCAATGAGGATGGGTGGGACCGATTGTTTCGTGGGTGGGGCTGGTGGTTGCCGGGACTCGGGACTCGTGAAAGCTGCCGGGACTCGGGACTCGGGACTCGGGACTCGGGACTCGCAAAAGCAAGAGCAAAAGCGGCGCATGCGCGGCTGGGCTTTGCTGGGCACTGAAGGCTGGCGTATCCGCGCCCCGCTCTTCCGAGTCCCGAGTCCCGAGTCCCGAGTCCCGAAAGCCCGAGTCCCGAAACAATACGACCAAAGTCCTAGCGCCCAGCATTGACCCCAGCCCGGCGCGGGGGGAACCTTGGGCCATTCTTCCGGGAGGGGATCACATGAAAGGCTTTTCGAAACTGGCCTGGGCCGCGCTCGCGCTGCTCGGCGCCTTTTGCCTGGGCACGATCGCGCTGCGCCGTGGCGAGCAGATCAATGCCTTGTGGATCGTGGTCGCGGCGGTGTCCATCTACCTGGTGGCCTACCGCTACTACAGCCTGTTCATCGCCACCAAGGTGATGCAGCTCGACCCTACCCGCGCTACGCCGGCGCAATTGAACAACGACGGCCTGGACTACGTGCCCACCAACAAGCACGTGCTGTTCGGCCACCACTTCGCCGCTATTGCCGGCGCCGGCCCGCTGGTCGGCCCGGTATTGGCCGCGCAGATGGGCTACCTGCCCGGCCTGCTGTGGCTGGTGGCCGGCGTGGTCTTCGCCGGCGCGGTGCAGGACTTCGTCGTGCTGTTCCTGTCCACGCGCCGCAACGGGCGTTCGCTCGGCGAACTGGTGCGGGAAGAAATGGGCCAGGTGCCCGGCACCATCGCGTTGTTCGGCGCCTTCCTGATCATGATCATCATCCTGGCGGTGCTGGCCATGGTGGTGGTCAAGGCATTGGCCGAAAGTCCCTGGGGCATGTTCACGGTCATGGCGACCATGCCGATCGCGATCATGATGGGCGTGTACATGCGCTACGTCCGCCCCGGCAAGATCGGCGAGATCTCGGTGGTCGGCCTGGTGTTGCTGCTGGGCGCGATCTGGCTCGGCGGCAAGGTCGCCGCCGACCCGACCTGGGGCCCGGCCTTCACCTTCGACGCCAAGCAGATCACCTGGATGCTGATCGGCTACGGCTTCGTCGCCTCGGTGCTGCCGGTGTGGCTGCTGCTGGCGCCGCGCGACTACCTGTCCACCTTCCTCAAGATCGGCACCATCCTGGCGCTGGCGGTCGGCATCCTGATCGTCATGCCGGAATTGAAGATGCCCTCGCTGACCCAGTTCGCGCACACCGGCGACGGCCCGGTGTGGAAGGGTGGCATCTTCCCGTTCCTGTTCATCACCATTGCCTGCGGCGCGGTGTCCGGTTTCCACGCACTGATCGCCTCGGGGACGACGCCCAAGCTGCTCGCCAATGAAGGCCACATGCGCTACATCGGCTACGGCGGCATGCTGATGGAATCGTTCGTGGCGATCATGGCGCTGGTGGCCGCGTCCATCATCGAGCCGGGCATCTACTTCGCCATGAACAGCCCCGCTTCGGTGGTCGGCAGCGACGTGGTCTCGGTGGCGGCCAAACTCGGCGAATGGGGCTTTGCGATCACCCCCGACGTCCTTGAAGCCACCGCGCGCGACATCGGCGAGCACACCATCCTGGCCCGTGCCGGCGGCGCCCCGACCTTGGCCGTGGGCATCGCGCAGATCCTGCACCACGTGTTGCCGGGCGAGGACACGATGGCCTTCTGGTACCACTTCGCCATCCTGTTCGAAGCCCTGTTCATCCTGACCGCGGTGGACGCCGGCACGCGCGCCGGCCGCTTCATGCTGCAGGACCTGCTCGGCAACTTCGTGCCGGCCCTGCGCAAGACCGAATCGTGGGGCGCCAACATCGTCGGCACCGGTGGCTGCGTGGCGTTGTGGGGCTACCTGCTCTACACCGGCGTGGTGGATCCGTTCGGCGGCATCCAGACCTTGTGGCCGCTGTTCGGCATTTCCAACCAGATGCTGGCGGGCATCGCGCTGATGCTGGGCACGGTGGTGCTGTTCAAGATGAAGCGCGACCGCTATGCCTGGGTCACGATCGTGCCGGCGGTGTGGTTGTTGATCTGCACCACGAGCGCGGGCCTGATCAAGATCTTCGACAGCAACCCGGCGCAAGGCTTCCTGGCACAGGCGCACAAGTTCCAGGCGGCGATCGCCAGCAATACGATCACGGCCCCGGCCAAGACGGTGGGGCAGATGCAGCAGATCGTGACCAATGCTTACGTCAACACCGGCCTGACGACGCTGTTCCTGTTCGTGGTGCTGGCGGTGCTGGTGTATTCGGTCAAGACGATTGTCATGGCGCGCCGCAGCCCGGTGCGGACGGACCGGGAGACGCCTTATGTGGCGTTGACGCCGGCGCAGATGGCGGATCTGTGATGGGTACCGGGCTGGTTCCTGTCGGTCAGTACCAGGCGCATCGCCGGGTTTGGCGGCGCCTGGTGCAGACGGCGCGGCTGTGTTGCGGGATTCCGGATTACGACAACTACGTGCGACATACGTTGGAGAAGCATCCTGAGCGGGTTGTGATGGATTACCCGACTTTCTTTCGGGAGCGGCAGGAGGCTCGGTATGGCGGGAAGAATGGGTTTCGGTGTTGTTGATTGGCGGTTGGTTGGTCGTTAGCCGTTGATGGGTTACGTGCGGCAACCGGGGGCAGGCGCCTTTCGGGACGCTTGGCGACATGGATGTCGCCAAGCAGCCCCCATGGATGGGTTCACGGCGTGTCCCGAAACGGGCCCGCCCCCGGAGACCGCACGGAACTCCCAAACAGCCGCTCTTAATTAATCAAGCAGCCTCAAAACTAATCAATCAGCCTCAAACAAACATCCCACCAGACGCCTCAACCCGCTGCGCATTGACCCACTGCGTAGCCGGATCCAACAACGCCACCATCACCGGCCCGATATCGTCCGGCTTCCCCGGCCGCCCCAACGCCGTGATCGACGCCACCATCGCATTGACCTGCGCATCGTCGCGCACCCGCCCACCGCCGAAGTCGGTCTCGATCGCCCCCGGCGCCAGCGTGTTCACGCTGATCCCGCGCGCACCCAGTTCCTTGGCCAGATAGCGCGTGAACACCTCGATGCCGCCCTTCATCATCGCGTACGCCGAACTGCCCGGCAGCGCGAACCGCGCCAGGCCGCTGGAGATATTGAGGATGCGCCCGCCATCGGCGATCAGCGGCAGCAAAGCCTGGGTGAGGAAATAGGGCCCGCGCAGATGCACGGCCACCATGTCGTCGAATTGCGCCGGCGTGGTCTCGGCAATCGGTGCGTACAAGGCGCTGCCCGCATTGTTCACCAACCCGTGCAGGTGCGTTGCCTGCCACTGTGACAGCTGCGCGCGCAATGCCTCGACGAAGGCCGGCAACGCCGCGGCATCGGCCACGTCGAACTGCAGCGCGGCCGCGCGCTGGCCCAGGGCCTGGATCTGCGCGACCACCGCCTGTGCCTCGCCGGCATTGCTGCGGTAGGTCAGCACGATGTCGCTGCCGGCGCGCGCCAGCGCCAGGGCGCCGTTGCGGCCGAGGCCGCGATTGCCGCCGGTGATCAGGGTGATGCGGGACGTCGTACTCATGGGAAGGACTCCGGGTCGGGCGCGAGTTTGCGCCGGGGAGGCCAGAGTATTGGGCTTGACACCGGCGATAAACCGCACAAATCTGAGCTGACTGTTCAACAATCGCGAACAACCATGGATCTGGCGCAATCCCTGCGGGCCTTCCAGCGGGTGGTGGAACTGGGCGGCTTCACCCGTGCCGCCGAGTCGCTCGGCCTGCCCAAGGCCAGCGTGTCCACCGCGATCCAGCAATTGGAAGCGCGCCTGGGCACGCAACTCCTGCATCGCACCACCCGCCGCGTGCAGGCCACGGCGGACGGGCGCGCCTTCTACCAGCGCAGCCGCGATGTGCTGGCCGACATGGAAGAGCTGCAGGCGATGTTCCAGACCGAGGGCCGGCCGCTGCGCGGCCGCCTGCGCGTGGACATGGGCAGCGGCATGGCGCGGCTGTTCGTGCTGCCGCAGCTGCCGTCCTTCCTGGCCGCGCACCCGCAGCTGGAGATCGAGCTCAGCGCGACCGACCGCCTGGTCGATGTCGTGCGCGAAGGCTTCGACTGCGTGTTGCGCGGCGGCCATCCGCAGGACGGGGCGCTGGTCGCGCGGACCCTGGGTTCGATGCACATCGTCAATTGCGCCAGCCCCGCCTATCTCGCACAGCGCGGGACGCCGCGCAGCCTCGACGATCTCGCCGAACATGCACTGGTGCATTACGTCAGCACTCTGGGCCAGCGCTCGGCAGGCTTCGAGTATCGCAGCGGCACCGAATACCGCCTGCTGCCGATGGGCGGCGCGGTCACCGTCAACAACGTCGAGGCCTATCATGCCGCCGCGCTGGCGGGCCTGGGCATCATCCAGGTGCCGCTGCTGAGCGTGCGCCAGGCGCTGGCGCAGAGGACGCTGGTCGAGGTGCTGCCCGAACTGGTCGCCGAACCGATGCCGCTCACCCTGCTCTACGCGCAGCGCCGCCACCTGCCGCGGCGCGTGCGCGTGTTCATGGATTGGCTGGCCGATCTGCTGGCACCGCACCTGGATCCGCCGCTGCGCTAGCGGCGCCGAGCCGCGTACGCAGCCGTCCTACTTGCCGTATTCCCAGTCGTAAGGCACTGCGGTCTTGCCCAGCACGAATGCCGTCAGCTCGGCGAAGCCGCTTTCGGCGCGCACGTCGTTGCCCAGCAGCAACAAGCAGCGGCGCTGGCGCTGCAGGCAGACCAGCATGTTGCCGGTGGTGTCGTTGTGGCCGCCCTTGAGGAAGCCCGGCCCTTGCGGGCCCTGGAACACCACCACGCCCAGGCCGGCGGCCAGGTCCTTGCGCCGTTGTTGCGGCGGCAATTCCGGCTGCAGGGTGGGGAACTGGCTGCGCGTGGTGATCGGCAATTGCGGACGCAACATGTCGGCATGCCCGGCGGCGGACAGTCCGCGGCCATCGACGAAGGCGGCGGCGAAACGCGCCAGGTCGGCGATGGTGGTGTCCATCGAGCCGGCCGCACGTACCTTGGAACGGTCGTCGTGCGGCTCGGGCTTGCCGTGCTCGTCCCAGCCGTCAGCGATGTTGGGCGCGAAGTCCGCGCGCCACTTCAGCGCCGTGCGGGTCATGCCGAGCTCGGCAAACACCGCGTTGGTGCCCTGCCCCACGTCCAGGCCCAGGCCGCGTTCGAGCACGAATTGCAGCGTCGCCAGGCCATCGCCGGAATAGGCGTAGCGCGTGCCCGGGTCGAAGTGGAAGTGCAGCTTCTCGTCGGGCTCGAGGAAATTGAAATTGGCGAAACCGCTGGCGTGCTGCAGCAGCATGCGCGGGGTCAGCTTGCGCCAGCGTTCGTCCAGCGCGGTCCAGTCGGTGTAGCGATCGACGATCTCCTCGCCACCGTATTCGGGCAGCGGCTGTGGCAGGTATGCGGCGATGGGCGTGTCGAGGGACAGCCTGCCCGCCTCCACCCAGCGCATCACCGTGTAGGCGAACACCGTCTTGGTCAGCGAGGCGCCGTACATCACGGTGTCGGTCGTGAGCGGCTCGCCTTGGGCGTTGCGCTTGCCGTAGGCCTGCACGTAGACCGGTTGGCCGTGGTCGATCACCGCCACCGCCAGGCCCTGCGCCGAGGTGCGCTGCATCACCTCGGCGACTTTCGCGTCGATCTGCGCCGGCGAGGGCAGCGCGCGCGCTGCGGCAGGGGGAGACAGCGCGCGCGCCGCGGCAGGGGGAGACAGCAAGAGCAGGCAGAACAGACAGCCGATGACGGACTTCATGTCGCATCCTCCGCGGGTCGGCGGCCGCCACCGGCCACCCTGGCTTCACGCTAGCCGGCCGCCGGCGGCCGCGCCCCTGCCGCAAGTCACGCGTTTGCGCCGACGGTTCACCTTGTCGTCCACGTCGGCGCAAACGCTGTCGCTCGATGTCGCGGTTACCGATCGGCCCGGCTCATGATTCCACCGGCTCGCCGGCAGCGCGATCGTTGCGGCCGCTCCGCTCGCGGTGCAGCCAGCGGTAAAGCACCGGCAGCACCAGCAAGGTCAACGCTGTCGACGAGACGATGCCGCCGATCACCACCGTGGCCAGTGGCCGCTGCACCTCCGAGCCGGCGCCCACGTTCAATGCCATGGGCAGGAAGCCGAGCGAGGCGACCAGCGCGGTCATCAGCACCGGCCGCAGGCGGCCCAATGCGCCGTCGCGAACCGCCTCGTCCAGGGGGTCGCCCTGCTCGCGCAGGCGCCGGATGAAGGCGATCATGACCAGGCCGTTGAGCACGGCCACGCCCGACAAGGCGATGAAGCCCACGCCGGCGGAGATCGACAGGGGAATCCCGCGCAGGGCCAGCGCGATGACGCCGCCGGTAAGGGCCAACGGCACGCCGCTGAACACGATCGCCGCATCCTTGGCCGAGCCGAAGGCCATGAACAACAGGGCGAAGATCAACGCCAACGTCACCGGTACGACCACGGCCAGGCGCTGGCTGGCCGAGATCAGCTGCTCGAACGTGCCGCCATAGGCGATCCAGTAGCCTTCCGGGAGCGCAACGTCCTGGCCGATGCGGCTGCGCAGCTCGCCGACGAAGCCGCCCAGGTCGCGCTCGCGTACGTTGGCGGTGATCACCACGCGGCGCTTGCCGTTCTCGCGATTGACCTGGTTGGGCCCCCGCTGCACCTGGATCCGGGCGACCTCGCGCAGCGGCACCGTGCGCGGTGCGCCGCTGCTGCCGCTGGCCGGGCGGCTGGATTCGTCCGCGCTCGCACGCTCCGGCAAGGGGATGGGCAGGTCGGCCAGCACGGCGGGGTCCTGGCGCAGGGCTTCGGGCAAGCGCACCACTAGGTCGAAGCGGCGGTCGCCGTCGAACAGCTGGCCGGCCACCGTTCCCCCGATCGCAGTGGCCACGGTCTCCTGGACATCGCCAGGGTTCAGGCCATAGCGGGCCAGCGCGACGGGATCGGGCGTGATCGTGAGCAATGGCAAGCCCGTCACTTGTTCGGCCTTGACGTCCTCGGCGCCCGGCACTTGCCGCATCACCCGCTCGACCCTGCTCGCCAGGCGTTCCAACCGGCCGAGGTCATCGCCGTAGACCTTGACCGCCACGTCCGACCGCACGCCGGAGATGAGCTCGTTGGTACGCATCTGGATGGGTTGGGTGAACTCATAGTTGCTGCCAGGAATTTCCTTGACCGCCGCTTCCATTTCTTCGACCAGCGCGGCCTTCGGCTTGCGCGGGTCGGGCCATTGGTCGCGCGGCTTGAGCATCAGGAACGTGTCGGCCATCGAGGGCGGCATCGGGTCGGTCGCCACCTCGGCCGTGCCGATCTTGGAGAAGACGTTGGCCACTTCGGGGAATTGGGCCAGGCGTTTCTCCAGCGTCTCCTGCATGGCCACGGACTGCGCCAGGCTGGTGCCGGGAATGCGCATCGGCTGCAGCGTGATATCGCCTTCGTCCAGGCTCGGCACGAACTCCGAGCCCAGCCGCGTGGCCAGCACGCCACAGCCCACCACCAGCACGGCGGCACCGGCCAGCACCAGCCCGCGTTGCCGCAATGCCCAGGCCAGCAGCGGTGTGTAGCGGGCCCGGGACCAGCGCATCAAGCGATTGTCGTGCTCGGCGACCCGGCCGCGCAGGAAAGTCGCCACGGCCGCCGGCACGAAGGTCAGCGACAGCATCATGGCGCCGGTCAGTGCCAGCACCACGGTGACGGCCATCGGATGGAACATCTTTCCTTCCACGCCCGAGAGCGCAAAGATCGGCAGGTACACCGCGGCAATAATGCCCAGGCCGAACAGGCTGGGCCGGATCACCTCGGCGGTCGCCGAGGCGGTCAGGTCGAAGCGCTCTTCGTCGTTGAGTTGGCGGCCCAACGCATGTTGCGCCTCGCCGAAACGGCGCAGGCAGTTTTCGATGATGATCACCGCGCCGTCGACGATCAGGCCGAAATCCAGGGCCCCCAGGCTCATCAGGTTGCCCGACACGCCGCCGCGCACCATGCCGATGATGGTGAAGAGCATGGCCAGCGGAATCACCGCCGCGGTGATCAGCGACGCCCGCACGTTGCCCAGCAGCAGGAAAAGCACCACGACCACCAGCAACGCACCCTCGACCAGGTTCTTGGCGACCGTGCCGATGGTGCGGTCCACCAGCGCGGTGCGGTCGTAGACCGCCTTGGCGTGCACGCCAGCGGGCAGGCTGGCGTTGGCGGTTTCCAGCTTGGCCGCGGCTGCCCGGGACACCTCCCGGCTGTTGGCGCCAAACAGCATGAAGGCGGTGCCGATCACCACTTCGTGGCCATTTTGTGTCGCCGCGCCCGTGCGCAGCTCCTTGCCCTCGGCCACGGTGGCAACGTCGCGAACGCGGATCGGCACGCCCTCGCGGCGATCCAGCACGATGTTGCCGATCGCCTCCAGGTCCGCCAGTTGCCCCGGCACGCGCACCAGGAACTGCTGGCCGTTGCGCTCGATGTAGCCGGCGCCGACGTTCTGGTTGTTGCGCGTCACCGCGGCCACCACGTCGTTCAAGGTGAAGCCCAGGGCCACCAGTTGGGCGGGGTCGGGCGTGATGTGGATCTGCCGCTCGAAGCCGCCGATGGTATTGACCTCGGTCACGCCAGGCGTGGTGCGCAACTGCGGGCGGATCACCCAGTCCTGCAAAGTGCGCAGATCCGTGGCGGTGTAGGCGGTGCCGTCGGGTTTGCGTGCGTTGGGCGCCGCCTCCACGGTGTACATGAATATCTCGCCCAGGCCGGTAGAGATGGGGCCCATCTCCGGGTGCAGCCCGCCGGGCAGTTGCGAGGCGATCTGCTGCAAGCGTTCGGCCACTTGCTGGCGGGCGAAATACAGGTCGGTGCCGTCCTTGAACACGACGGTGACCTGCGACAGCCCGTAGCGCGACAGCGAGCGGCTGTAGTCCAGCCGGGGCAGGCCGGCCATCGCCGTTTCGATCGGGAACGTCACCCGCTGCTCGGCCTCCAGCGGCGAATAGCCCGGTGCCTGGGTGTTGATCTGGACCTGGACGTTGGTGATGTCGGGAGTGGCATCGATGGACAGATGGCGATAGCTCCACACGCCGAGCGCGACCAGCGCGGCGGTGAGGACCAGCGTCAGCCAGCGATGGCGAATGGACAGGCGAATGAGGCGTTCGAGCATGGCGGGCCTCAGTGGTCTTCTTCGACGGTGGATTTTTCGATGTCCGCCTTGATCAGGAAGCTCTGCGCCACGACTACCCGCTCACCCGCCGCCAGGCCCTCCAGCACCTCCACGCGCTCGGCATCGCGCCGCCCCAGCCTGACCGGCCGGGTGTGGTAGGTCTGGCCCTGCTGCACGTAAACCACGTCCTGGTCCTCGGCCGTCTGCAGTGCGCTGACCGGCACCACCAACGCCGCCGCCTGCCGGTCCACGGTGACCCGCGCCTTGACGGCCGAGCCGGGGCGCCACAGCCCGTCGGCATTGGCGACGGTGGCCCGGGCGATCGTGCTCTGGCTTGCGGTGGCGGTACCCGGCAAGACGCGCTCCAGCGTCGTTTGCGCCGATACGCCATCGCTCAGGCGCGTCACCGTGACCGGCACGCCGGGGCCAATGTGCTGGGCATCGGCGCCGAAGAGGTGCAGGTCCACCCACAGCGAGGACAGGTCGGCGACCTCGAACAGCGCGGCGCCCTCGACCGCCGCCATCCCCACGGCGGCCGTGCGTGCCATGACCACGCCGCTGAGCGGCGCAGTGACGGTGTAGGGGGTCAGGCTCAGGTTGCTTTCCACCGTGGCCAGGACCTGGCCGGCGCGGACGGTATCGCCCACGCCAACCCGCACCGAGCGCACCGGACCGGGGAAGCGCGCGGTGACCTGGGCAATGCGCCCGTCGATGGGGGTCAGCAAGCCCTGGACCTCATGCTCGTCGGCAATCACGCCCGGGCCTACTGCCGCCACGCGGATACCCGCGGCCTGCGCGGCCGGGTCGGCGATGGTGGTTTGCAGGGGTGCTTCCTGTTCGCCGTGCGCCTCGTCTTCGCCGGCATGGCCAGCGTCGGCATCTGCATTCGGGGCGGGAGCGTTGCAAGCGGCCAGCAGCAAGGACAAGCCCAACGCAAGCCAGGAAAAACGGTTCATGGCGTGTCTCCGGAGGAAGCGGCCACCGGCGGCGCTAGCAGCGCCTGGCCGGTCAGCCGTTGGATTTCAATGAGTGCGCGCTGTGCATCGAGCGCAACGTCGAGTTGCTGCTGCGCCATGGCCATCCGTTCGGATTGCAGCTGGGCCCATTCCAGGTAGCTGATGGCGCCGGCACGATAGGCGCGCTCGGCGGCTTGTTCGGCCCGCGCCAGTTTCGGCAGGACGTCGTCCTGCAGGCGTGCCACCTCGGCCTGCGCCACGGTATAGCGGCCGTGCGCTTCCACCAGCGTCGAGTAGAGCGACAGGCCCTTGGCCTCGCGCTCGATCGCCAGCACGTCCAACTCGGCTTCGCTGGCACGGATCTGCGGCTGCGCGCGGGCGGAGCTGCCCAACGGCATGGACACACTGGCCACCCAGGCGGTGTCGTCGCTTTCCTGCAGGCGGCGTACGCCGAGCTGCCATGCCAGGTCGGGGACGGCCGCCGTGCGTGCCAGTTGCAAGCGCGCCTGGGCGATGCGGCGGGCATCGGCGAACTGCGCCAGCTCGGGCGTCCGTTCCAGCTCGGCTGCCAGTGTTTGCAGCGACTCGATCGCGGGCAGGCGCATCGGGTCGGCGGGGGCCGCCTGGAAGCCGGGGGCACGTTCGCCCCACAGGGCGGCCAAGTGCTGGCGTGCCGCCGTGCCTTGCTGCTCGGCCCGGTCGCGCGCCAACTCGGCCCGCGCCAGCGCCGCCTGCGCCGTGAGCACGACCGATTCCGGCGACGCACCGGCCTGCAGGCGCTGCCGCGCGGCGGCCACGGTGCGTTCGCGCTGGCCGAGGTCCATGACCGCCAGGGCGCGTTGCCGGTCGGCGCCGACGACGGCCAGGTAGCGCCGTGCCGTCTCGGCCAGCAGGTCCAATCGGCTCGTTTCCCGCTGCACCGCCAGGGCATCGATGCGGCTCTGCGCCAAGGTGCGTCGAGCGTCGAGCTTGCCGCCGCGCTCCAGTACCGAGCTCAGGCCCAAGGTCAGCTCGGCACTGTCCAGGCCACGGGTCTGGCCGGTGCCCAGCGCATTCTCGATGTCGGCACCGACGGTCCAGGGTGGACGCTGAGAGGCTTGCGCTCGCTCGGCGGCGAGCACGCTGGCCTGGGCGTCCACCAGGCGCAGCTCGGGGTGGGCCTGGGCAACGCGCGCGAACGCATCGTCCAGGGTCATTCGGTCGGCGGCCGCAGTCGGCCATGCCGCTGCGCCCAACACCAACCATGCGGCAAAAGCCGCCCATCGCACATACATGGCAGTACTCCGGAAGTTCTCGTTATCGACAGGAGGGCTGGCAGCGGCCAGCGACATCACCCTGCGATCGGTGGCCGGAACGGCGCGGCCCAGCGTCCATGCGGCAACGCGCGCGCCTCGGCCCGCGCGACCGGCGTATGCAGGTCGCCTTGGGGAACCTGGAGCGTGATGTGGGGGGTTGCCACGGCGTGGCTGCAGCAAGGCACAAGCGAATGAAGCTGATGCAGCGCTGCGGCAATGCCGCGTTCGCCGGGCGCCGGACCCGCCTCGGACGAGCCCGCCGCTTCCTGTTGGAGATGGCCCTGCGCGTGCAAGTCCCCTGCCAACCCGAAAATGGGTTGCACCATCAGGCCCAATGCCAGGTGCACCAGCAACAGCCAGCGCAGACCGGACCAGGGTCGAGGTCGCGATTTCATGCAGGCAACGTGCCGGCGTTCAATGCGTCTTGGCTCATCGCAAAATCTCCAGTTCGCCGCGCGGCGGTTCGGCCAGGGCATGCCGCTGGCGTGGCAAGTTGCCTGAGGGTAGAGTCCGTAGCTACTACAGAGTCAAGCGCGCCAGGGATGAAAATCAGCGAAGCCGCCGAAGCCAGCGGGTGCCATCTCGAGACAATCCGCTATTACGAGCGCATCGAACTGCTGCCCCGGCCCGGGCGCGAGAGCAACGGCTACCGGGTCTATGGTCCGGCCGACATCGAGCGGCTGCGGTTCATTGCCCGCGGCCGGGATCTGGGGTTCAGCCTGGAAGAGGTTCGCAGCTTGTTGCAGCTGGCCAGCGACGACGGGCTTTCATGCATGGACGTCGATCGCCTGGCCCGCAGCCATCTTGACGACATCCGGACCCGCCTGGCCGATCTGCAGCGCATGGCCAGCGAACTGGAGCGGGTTATCGCCAGTTGCCAGGGAGGCCAGCGCGCCGAATGCGCCATTCTGTCGACCTTGCGGCAACCGGCCCATTGCCAGGCGGGCAGCCGTTGCGGGGAAGCGTCATGAGCCCTGATAGCCCTTTCGATACCTTCCTGTCCCGCTATGCCGCCGCCGTGCGCGCCCGCGATGTCGCGGCGTTTCTGGCCTTGTACGACGAATCGCTGCACGTCTTCGATATGTGGCAGGCGCCGCCGCTGGCCGGCCTGGCGGCTTGGCGCGCGATGGCCGAGGGCTGGTTCGGCGGACTCGGCGATGAGGTGGTGGTGGTGAGCTGGCGCCAGGCGCAGTCAGAGGTGAGCGGCGATCTGGCCAGCGGCCACGCGATCCTCACTTTTGCTGCCCAGGCGCCGGACGGCAGTGTGCTGCGTGCCTTGGACAACCGTTTGAGCGTGGCGATGCGGCGTGGGCCGGAGGGCTGGAAGGTCTTTCATGAACATACCTCCGCGCCGGTCGAGCACGGCAGCCTGGTGGCGGTGCTGCAGTTGCCTTGAGGGCGGACTTTTGGTTTTTCCGTGCGGCGTTCGGGGCCGATAACAACAGAACAACCAAGCGCCCTTCGCACGGCATGCACCCACCTCCCGGCACGCTCGCACGCATGAGCCGCGCCCCCGATCCCCACAACACCCACGGCGCGGACGCTGCCGCCAGCCTGCGCATCGACAGCTACAACCTCGCCTTGGTACGCGCCGATGGCGAGGGCTTCGTCGGCGACCTCGCCAGCCAGACCGCCTTCCGCGAACTCCTCGACCAGGCCCGGCGCAAGCAGCGCACCGCCAAGGACCCGTTCGGCAAGACACCCACGGCCGAACTGGGCAAGAAGGAAATCGACATGGTGCTGATCGGCGGCGACGCCGATGCCGCGCACCTGGTGCACATCGCCATTGAACAGCATGCGCAGCGGCTGGTGGAGGTGACGCGCTGCTTCCTGGCACAGCCGGAATGGCAAGCGGTCGAGGCGATCGTGCTCGGCGGTGGATTCCCCTCGAGCCATTTCGGCGCATTGTCGATTCGCCGTGCCGATCGCCTGTTGCGGCTGGCGCGCATCAAGGTCCGCCTCTACCTCCTCGACCAGGACCCCGACGAAGCCGCGCTGCTCGGCTGGAGCACCCTGCTGCCCGCGGCAGCGCGCCAACACGCCGCCTATCTCGCCGTGGACATCGGGGGCACCAACCTGCGCTGCGGGCTGGTCGAGCATCGTCTGGACAAGGCCGCCGACGGCCGCAAGGCGCGGGTGCTCGAACACATGCAGTGGCGCCATGCCGACGACGCGCCGGCACGCGGCGAGGCGATCGCGCGCCTGGCCGGCATGCTCAACGGCCTCAACGCCCAGGCGCGCACGCTCGGCATCGACCTGGCCCCGTTCGTCGGCATCGCCGTGCCCGGCAAGATCGAACCGGACGGCCATATCTCGCAGGGCGCGCAGAACCTGCCCGGCGACTGGGAAATGCCGTTCGACCTGCCCGGCGCGCTCGGCCAGCGGCTCGACCGGGTCGGCCGGCAGCGTCCGCAGGTGCTGCTGCACAACGATGCGGTCGTGCAGGGGCTGAGCCAGTGCCACGCCATGCGCAAGCATCGCCGCTGGGGCATCTTCACCATCGGCACCGGGTTGGGCAACGCGAGCTATTCGCGGCGCTGAGGCAGGCGCAACGTTTGCGCGATAATCCGCGCTTCCCTGCACCCGCGGAGCGAACATGCGCGAATCGACCCTGGTCTTCTTCGTCACGCTGCACCTGAAACCCGACTGCATCGACGAGTGGCGCACCGCGCTCGACGAGTTGCTGCGCGACATGCAGCGCGAGCCGGCGTTCGTGTCCTGCCACCTCGACCGCGATGCGCAGGACCCGGCCTTGTTCACGCTCTACGAGCATTGGGACGAACCTTCGGTGGAAGCCTTCCTCGCCCACCAGGCCACCGACTATCGCGATCGCTACGAAGCGCTGTTGCCGGCGTGGTTGCAGTCACCGCGCCAGGCGCAGGTGCTGTTGCCGATACGGCAGTGGACGGCGCTCGGCTGAATTCGACACCCTGCAACGCAAGATCTTCCGTGCTCCGGCCAGTGCGTAACGGGTCGTAACCCTTTCGAAAATCCTTCCAAGCACAGCACGCGGCGTGAACGACCCGTCGCTGCAAAATCCGCTGCCGCGCTCCTGCGGCTTGTGGGTTTTCCGGAGTGATCTGCCATGTTGGACTGGAACCAATACCGCAACGAACTCGGCAGCCGCATCGGCGAGCTGGGCAAGCTCAGCCCCGATACGTTGCGGGGCTACCAGACGCTGTCCGGCGCTGGCGCCAAGACCGGCCATCTCGACGGCAAGACGCGCGAATTGATCGCGCTGGCCGTGGCCGTGACGACCCGCTGCGATGGCTGCATTGCCGTGCATACCGCGGCGGCGGCGAAGGAAGGTGCTACGAAAGAGGAAGTGGTCGAGGCGTTGGGCGTTGCGGTGGCGCTTAATGCGGGCGCCGCGCTGGTGTACTCGGCGCGGGTGATGGATGCGTTGGGCGGGGCTTGAGCGCGGACTTTTTCCGGCTGCGGAGATGCCACAGGCCGCTGAACATTTCCGGTCGCGGCTGAAGCCGCTCCTACAGTGCAATCGCGCGCATCACAGCGATCGGAAAATTGTAGGAGGGGCTTCAGCCCCGATGGTATCCGGAGGTGAGGAACCCACAGCCCCGCATCACAGCGATCGGAAAATTGTGGGAGGGGCTTCAGCCCCGATGGTATCCGGAGGTGAGGAACCCACAGCCCCGCATCACAGCGATCGGAAAATTGTGGGAGGGGCTTCAGCCCCGATGGTATCCGGAGGTGAGGAACTCACAGCCCCGCATCACAGCGATCGGAAAATTGTAGGAGGGGCTTCAGCCCCGATGGTATCCGGAGGTGAGGAACCCACAGCCCGGCATCACAGCGATCGGAAAATTGTGGGAGGGGCTTCAGCCCCGACTGTGTCCGGCTGCGGTGCTCCCACAGCCCGCTGAACATTTCCGGTCGCGGCTGAAGCCGCTCCTACAGTGATGCAATCGTCCGCATTCCAGCGATCGGAGCGTGCGGGACCACGCGCTCAGCCGGCCCCGGCCATCGCCCGCAGCGTGATACCCACGACATAGGCCAGGTAGGTACCGGTGGCATAACCCAAGGTGCCCAGCAGCACGCCCACCGGTGCCAGCGCCGGATGGAAGGCGGCCGCCACGACCGGCGCCGAGGCCGGCCCGCCGATGTGCGATTGCGAGCCGATGGCGAAGTAGAAGAACGGCACGTTGAGCAAGCGGCCCAGGCCCCACAGCAGCACGATGTGCACGCCGATCCAGATCACCCCGAGCAGGAACAGCCACGGCCGGTCGAGCAAGGCCAGCAGGTCCATCTGCATGCCGATGCAGGCGATGAGGAAGTACAGCAGCAGCGAGCCGACGCGCGAGGCACCGGCGCCTTCCAGCGTGCGCGCGCGGGTGAAGCTCAGGCACAGGCCGCAGCTGGTCGCCAGCACCACCACCCACACGAACGGCGAGTCCAGGCTGAAGCGCGAGGCCCAGGACACGTTCGCGCCGAACCAGGCCGACAGCGGCGTGGCGATGGCGTGGGCCAGGCCGACCGCACCGAAGGCGACGCCGACGATGATCATCAGGTCGCTGAGCGAGGGGATGCGCTCGTGCTGGGCCTGGAAGGCGGCGATGCGCTCCTTCAGTTCGTCCAGCGCGCGGGTGTCGGCGCCGCTGCGGGCGTCGATCTTCTGCGCGCGGCCGGCCAGGAAGATGAGCGTGGCCATCCACACGTAGCCGACGCCGACATCGACCACGGCGAACTGGCCGAAGGTGGTCGCATCGACGTTGAACACTTCGCGCATCGCCAGCATGTTGGCGCCACCGCCGATCCAGCTGCCGGCCAGCGCGGCCATGCCGGCCCAGGTGTCGCCGGCCACGGTGGACGGATGCAGCCAGCGCATCAGCGCGAAGGCCACCACCGCGCCGAGCATGATGCTGGCCGAGGTGCCGATGTACATCAGCACCAGTTTCGGCCCCAGCCGCACGATGGCCTTGATGTCCACCGCCAGGGTCAGCAGCACCAGCGCGGCCGGCAGCAGGATGTCGCGCGCGACCGGGTTGTAGAGGCTCGTGTGCTGGCCGTCGATCAGGCCCACGGTGTTGTAGATGCCGGGGATGAGGTAGCACAGCAGCAGCGCCGGCACGAAGGTATAGAAGCGCTTCCACGGCCCGCGTTCGCGCGAGGCGGTCCAGAACACCGCGCCGAGGGTGGCGGCGATCAGGCCGAAGACGACGATGTCGTTCTGGATCAGGGCGGTGCTGGTTGGAGGCATGCGGCTTCCCGGCGTGCTGGACACTGAAACGGCACGGGGCCGGTGATGACCGGCCCCGTGCGCGACGCTTACTCGCCGATGTGATCCTTCAGCCAGGCGTTGACGGTGTCATGCCACAGGATCGAGTTCTGCGGCTTGAGCACCCAGTGGTTCTCGTCCGGGAAGTACAGGAACTTGGACTCGATACCGCGGCGCTGCGCGGCGGTGAACGCGGCCAGGCCCTGCTCGACCGGAATGCGGAAGTCCTGCTGGCCATGGATGACCAGGATCGGCTTGTTCCAATCCTTGACGTGGTTGACCGGGTTGAACTTCTCGTACTTGTCGGCGTTGTCCCATGGCGTGCCGCCGTTCTCCCACTCGCTGAACCACAGCTCCTCGGTGCTGTAGCCCATCATGCGGTTGTCGAACACGCCGTCATGGTCGACCAGGCACTTCCACGGCTCGTTCCAGTTGCCGGCGATGAAGTAGGTCATGTAGCCGCCGTAGCTGGCGCCCAGCGCACAGGCCTTGTCGCCGTTGAGGAAGCCGTACTGCTGCTGCGCCGACGCCCAGCCTTTCTGCAGGTCTTCCAGCGGGCGGTCGCCCCAGTGCTGGCTGATCGCATCGGTGAAGGCCTGGCCATAGCCGGTGGAACCGTGGAAATCGATCATCACCACCGCGTAGCCCTGGCCCGCGTAGGTCTGCGGATTCCAGCGGTAGCTCCAGCCATTGCCGAAGCTGCCCTGCGGGCCGCCGTGGATCAGGAACGCCACCGGGTACTTCTTGCCCGGCTGGTAGTTGTACGGCTTGACCACGTAGCCGTGCACGGTCTCGTCGTTCCAGCCCTTGAACTCGAACTGCTCGAAGTCGCCGAACTGCACGTCGGGCAGCATCTCGGCCGCGCTCGGGGTGATCGCGCGCGCGTTCTGCGCGGCGGCGTCCGTTACGAAGATCTGGTCGCCACTCTTGAGCGAGTTGCGGGTGAACGCCAGGGTCTCACCGGCCAGCACCGGCGAACCGATGCTGCCCTCGCCGGCCAGCCGGGTGGCCTGGCCGCTGGCGATGTCGATCTTGAACAGCGGGTGCTCGCCCATCTCGTCGGCGCTGGTGTAGATCGACCTGCCGTCGGCGCTGAGCACGATCTCGCCGGCCGAGCGGTCCCAACCGGCGGCGATCTCGCGGGTCTTGCCGCTGGCCAGGTCCAGCGCCATCAGGGCGAAGCGGTCGGCCTCGAAGCCCGGGCGGGTCATCGCGCGGTAGTACAGGGTCTTGCCGTCGGCGCTGAACACCGGGCCGGCATCCCAGGCCGGGTTGGCCTTGGTCAGGTTCAGTGCCGCCTTGCTGCCGGCGGCGTCGAGCTTGTACAGGTCGAAGTTGGTCGACCACGGCTCCTGGCGGCCGGCCACGCGGATGCTGGCGACCACGCTCTTGCCGTCCGGCGCCCACGCGTAGTCGTCATTGCCGCCGAACGGCTTGGACGGCGCGTCGCCGGCGATCTTCGCGCTGATCGCGGTGGCGGTGGTCACCTTGGCGTCGGCCTTGGCCAGCGGGGCGACGAACAAGGTGTTGCGGCGGCCATCGTTCCAGGTGTCCCAATGGCGCACGAACAGCGAGTCGAACACCTTGCCGCTGGCCTTGCTGGCTTCCAGCGCATCGAGCTTTTTCTTGCTGCAGGCCAGGTCGGAAACGCAGTCCTGGAACACGCCGGCGCTGAACACGATGCGGTCGCCCTGCGGCGAGAGCTTGAAACTGTCCACCTCAACCGGAAAGTCGGTCAGCTGGCGCGGCGTGCCGCCTTCGGCCGGCATCGCGTACAACTGCTGGCTGCCGTTCTTGGCGCTGAGGAAGTAGAGGGTCTGGCCGTCGTGCGAGAAGGCCGGCGAGTTGACGTTCCAGCCTTCCGGGCTGATCTGCCTGGGCGGGGCCATGTCGCGGGTGCGCAGGTCGCGGCGCCACAGGCTGTTGCTGGCCTTGGTCTTGTTTTCGTCCATCACCCGCTTGGAGAACACCAGCACGCCGCCGTCCGGGCTCAGGGTGGGCGCGGAGACGCGGTCCAGCGAGACCATGTCGCGCACGTCGAATCCGCGCGCGGCAGCCAGTGTCGGCAGGGCGGCCAACAGGCACAGGGGCAGCAGGGCTTGGCGAAGCTTCATGGGTTCTCCGGGGCTGGGACGGCAAACCTCCGATGGTAGGGGTGGGGGCGATGTGCCGCCAAGGCCTAAGGTCATGCTGGCTGTGGGTCGTTCTGTTTTTATCGGCGGCGGGAGCAAGGAATAGCAAGCGCTGTCGGCGGTTGCCTACAGCTCGCGAAAAGCTGTGCTGTTCTTCTCCCACTGGTGGGAGAAGGTGCCCCGACCGCGGGCGGATGAGGGCGCCCTGCCACACACATTGCGACCTTCTATCGGGTGTTCGGGGCCGGGCCCTTGCCCCGGGGGCGTTGGGCGACAGGACGTCGCCCATACGAGCCCCGCATGGATGCAGTTCTTGGCGTCCCCCGGGGCAAGGGCCCGGCCCCGAACGCCGCACGGAAAAATCAAAAGTCCGCTCTCAGCGCGAAAAACAAAGGCCGCCCGCAGGCGGCCTTCGTTGCACTGCATCACGACCCGGGATCAGACCTTCTCGCCGCGCCTGCCGGTGCGATACAGCAGCCAGCCGACCACCGCCAGCACGATCAAGCCGATCCACTGGCTCAACTGGAACATCGCCGGCAATGCCAGCACGTCGGCACGCTCCCAGACCACGATCGGCACGGCGATCGCAATGCCCAGCAGCGCCTCGCCGGTGATCAGGCCCGCCGAAAACAGCACGCCCGGGCGATGCACGCGGTCGCGCCCTTCCTCGTCGTCCGGCTTGATCTTGTGGAAGCGCTCGACCAGATGCGACAGCAGGCCGCCGAGGAAGATCGGCACCATCAGCTCCAGCGGCAGGTAAATGCCGATCGCCGCGGCCAGGACCGGCACGCGGAAGCGCGAACCCCGCGACTTCAACCCTTCATCGATGGCGATGATCGCGGCGCCAACCACCGCACCCAGGCCGATCATCAGCCACGGCAGCTGGCCACCGAACAGCCCGCGCGCAACGGCGGCCATCAGGTTGGCCTGCGGCGCCGCCAGGGCGTTGGGATGCTCCGGCGTGGGCGCGCCGATGCCATATCCGTGCGCCAACAGGTTCAGCACCGGCGCCATGATCAGCGCACACGAGAACGCACCGATGCCCAGCATCAACTGCTGCTTCCACGGCGTCGCGCCGACCAGGTAGCCGGCCTTGAGGTCCTGCAGGTTGTCGCCACCCACTGCCGCGGCGCAGCACACCACCGCGCCGATCATGATCGCCGCCACCGCGCCCAGCGGCGCGCCACCGGCACCGACGGGGTTCAACCCGCTCTTGCCCAGAAGCAGCACCAGCACCGCCGAGGCGAACAGGATGGTGGAGATGGTGATGCCCGAGACCGGGTTGTTCGACGAGCCGATCAGGCCGGCCAGGTAGCCGGAGACCGACACGAACAGGAAGCCGGCGGCGATCATGATCACCGTCATCGGGATCGACACGTGCCACTGCTGCACGATGGCCTGGTACAGGCCCAGCAGCGGCAGGGTGAAGGCCACCAGCGCCACCAGCATCCACTTCATCGGCAGATCGCGCTCGGTCTCGGCGATCACCGCGTTGCCGGCGCTCTTGCGCGCCGCGGCAAAGCCGCTCCTGACGCCCGACAGCAGCGACTTGCGCAGCGAGAACAGCGTCCAGATGCCGCCGATCAGCATCGCGCCGACGCCGAGGTAGCGCATCTTCGCGCTCCAGATCGCATAGGCCGCATCGGCCGGGGAGGCATCGGCAATGGCCGTGGCCAGGGCCGGATCGCTATTGGAAAAGAACGCCTGGTACAGCGGAATGGCGATGTGCCAGGACAGGATCGAGCCGGACACCACCACGATGCCGACGTTCAAGCCGACGATATAACCCACGCCCAGCAGCGCCGGCGACAGGTTGGTGCCGATGAACGCGGTTACCCTGGAACTGCCGACGAAGGCCGACTGCACCCAGGTATCCGGAATCACGCGCAGGCCACTGGCAGCCGCCAGCTTGACCAGCGCACCGATCGCGCCGGACACCGCCAGGATCTTCAGCCCCGGGCCCGGGTTCTCGCCGGCCTTCAGCACCTCCGCCGCCGCCTTGCCCTCCGGGAACGGCAGCGGGTCCTCGACGATCATCGAGCGCCGCAGCGGCACCGAGAACAGCACGCCCAGCAGACCGCCCATGCCGGCGATGCCCAGCACCCACCAATACTTGAAGTCCGGCCAATAGCCCATGATGACCAGCGCCGGGATCGTGAAGATCACCCCCGCCGCGATCGACGAACCGGCCGAAGCACCGGTCTGGACGATGTTGTTCTCCAGGATCGAGCCACCGCCGAGCAGGCGCAGCACGCCCATCGAGACCACGGCCGCCGGGATCGCGGTGGCGATGGTCAGGCCCGCGAACAGACCCAGATAGGCATTGGCCGCCGACAGCACCACGGCCAGGACGATCGCCAGCACCACGGCACGGAAAGTGAGCTGGCGCGGCTGCGCGTCTTGGCTCATGGAAAACCCCCTGAAAGGAATGGCAAAAAAGCCGCCACACGCTAGCTGCTGCCGGCCATCCCTGTCCAGTTGCGAGTGAAACGACAGGCGCCTTGATCTTCCTGCTCCCCACCCCCGACAGGCCCCGACTCCGCTCGTCGGGGCTGAAGCCCCTCCTACAGGAGGACATGCCCCCAACGCGACGCAGCTTTACTCAACCGCCCGCGCGGAACTGTCGGGCGTCCGGGGGCAGGCCCTTTCGGGACGCTTGGCAACATGGATGTTGCCAAGCAGTCCCCATGGATGGGTTCACGACGTGTCCCGAAAGGGCCTGCCCCCGGACGCCGCGCGGTAAAACCCAGCAGCCGACGACGCCTTTCGCCGCAAACCCACCAGATTCAGCAAACCCCCACCCCCCCTATACTCCCGCCTTTCGCCCAGCCGCCGGCCGCATGACCGCCATCACCACCGCCCTGCCCCGCACCGACGACTTCCTCGGCCACCCCAAAGGCGTCTACGTCTGCTTCTTCACCGAAATGTGGGAGCGCTTCTCCTTCTACGGCATGAAGGCGCTGCTCCTGCTCTACCTCACCAAACACCACCTGTTCGGCGACCGCGCCGGCCTGGACCTGCTCGGCGCCTACGGCGGCCTGGTCTATTGCATGCCCGTCATCGGCGGCATGCTCGCCGACCGCTGGCTCGGCATGCGCAAGGCCGTCGTCTTCGGCAGCCTGCTGCTGGTCCTCGGCCACATCGGCATGGCCTTCGAAGGCCACGCGGCCACCCACGTCGCCGGTGCCGTCGCCCGCGACGAAGGCGCCCTGTCCATCACCTACCTCTCGCTGGCCCTGATCATCGCCGGCGTCGGCTTCATGAAGCCCAACATCTCCACGATCGTTGGGCGCCTCTACGCCGACGACGACCCGCGCCGCGACTCGGGCTTTTCGCTGTTCTACGCCGGCATCAACCTCGGCGCCCTGTTCGCCTCGCTGGTCTGCGGCTTCATCGGCGAAGCCTACGGCTGGCGCTACGGCTTCGGCGCCGCCGGCATCGGCATGCTGCTCGGCCTGGGCATGTTCCTGTGGGGCCAGAAATACCTGCACGGCCACGCCGAACCGCCGGCGCCGCACACCCTGCGCGAGCGGGTCTGGGGCCTGCCGCGCGAATGGCTCATCTACCTCGGCGGCATACTGGCGGTATTGCCCATCGCCGTGCTGATGTGGGCCGCCGCCAATGGCGTGGCCTCACTCGGCGGCGAAATCAGCCTGGCGCTGATGCTGATGATCGTCGTGCTCGGCGGCGTGTTGCTGTGGTTCGCCTGGTTCACCGGCGCCCGCTGCACGCCCGAACAGCGCCAGCAGATGTGGGCGCTGCTCGCGCTGATCTTCATGGCCCTGGTGTTCTTCACCCTGTACGAGCAGACCTACGGCTCGTGGGTGACCTTCACCGACCGCCTGCTGACCAAGGACATCGTGCCCTCGCTGGTGATCCGCGACGGCACCCCGCTGCCCTGGTCGATCGCCTCGCTGCTGCTGGCGCCGCTGGGCTTCGCCGTGGCCGCGACGATGTCCGACCGCCATGCCGGCTCGCGCGCACCGCGCCTGCTGTTCGTCGGCGTCAGCGTGCTGATGCTGGTGTTCCTGGTGCGCGATTGCATCGTGCTGCCGCAGACCGCCGGTTCGCTCACCTATCTCGGCGCGCTGTTCCTGGTGCTGCTGGCCCCGTTGTTCGCCGCACTGTGGGCCTGGCTCGACCGCCGCGGCGCCGATCCGTCCAAGCCGGTCAAGTCGGCCTTCGGCCTGCTGTTCGCCGGCCTGTCCTTCGTGCCGCTGGCGCTGGCCGCGCAACAGGTCGGTGCCACCGGCGCCATCGCCAGCGTGTGGTGGCTGGTGCTGGCCTACCTGGTGCTGGAGATCGGCGAGATGGCGCTGGCTCCGGTCGGGCTATCGGCAGTGACGCAGTTGGCCCTGCCGCGCGTGGTCAGCCTGATGATGGGCACCTGGTTCCTGGCCACCGCCTTCTCCGAAGCGCTGGCCGCGTTGTTCGGCAAGCTCGCCGCCATCGACATTCCCGAAGGCGGGCAGATGGACGTAGCCCAGGCCGCAGCCAGCTACGCCCACCTGTTCTGGCTGATGATGTGGATCGGCCTGGGCTGCGGCGTCATCGCCCTGCTGTGCGCGCCGTTGCTGCGACGCTGGATGCACGGGGTGCGTTGAACCCTCAGTGCTGGGCCGGGGCGGTCGCCGACTGCCCGCCGAGCGATTGCGCCAGGAACGCAAGCAGCTTGGTGTAGTACTCGCGGCGATGCTCGAGCGTGTAGAAGCCGTGGGCCTCGGTGCCGTAGTACAGGGTCTGCACCGGCACGCCGGCCTTCTGCAGCGCGGCGGCCATCTTCTTGGTGTGCTCGATCGGCGCGCGCTCGTCCTCGCCGCCGGCGGCCAGGAACACCGGCACCTTGATCCGGTCGGCCAGGTTGGTGGGCGAGGTGCTGGCCAGCTTGGCCGGGTCGCCCATCCACTCGCGCAACGAGGTTTCACCCGACTGGGTCTCCTGCGCGAGGCCGCGCGAAAAGCGCATCGGCAGATCGTAGATGCCCACGTAGCCGGCGGCGCACTTGTAGAGCGAAGGCTCCTTGGCCACGCCCATGAGCGCGGCATAGCCACCGTAGCTGGCGCCGTAGATGCAGATGCGGCTGGCGTCCGCATAGCCTTGGGCGATCGCCCAGCGCGTGGCATCGGTGAGGTCGTCCTGCATCGCCAGGCCCCATTGCTGGGCGCCGGCCTGCTGGAAGGCGCGGCCGTAGTTGGACGAGCCACGGTAATTGACCTGCAACACCGCATAGCCGGCGGCGGCGAGCATCTGCGTCTCCGGATCGTATTGCCAGCTGTCGTGCTCGCCGAATGGCCCGCCGTGCGGCAGGACCACCATCGGCAGGGCCTTGCCTTCGCCGCCGCGCGGACGGGTCAGGAAGCCATGCAGCACCAGCCCATCGCGCGCCTTCAGCTCGATTCCCTTGACCGTTGCAGCGGCACGCGGATCGACCCAATCGCGGCTGGCGGCGATGTGTTCGGCACGGCGCGCCTGGGTATCGAACAGGAAGAATTCGCCGGGATTGGCGTCCGACCAGACCTGCAACACCAACTGGCGCCCGTCCCGGGTACCGGAGGTGACCAGCACCGCGTCACCGCCGAAAGCGGCTTCGAGCGAATGGTACTGGCGTGCATCGGCGCCTTGTTCGTCGAAGAAGCGCGTGTGCTGACGGTCCGTGAGCACCATGGCACCGACCGGAATGCTGGTGTTGAGGCGGTAGAGGATCACGCCCGGGTCGGCGACGGGATCGCGCAACACGACCTTGCGCTGGTCCGAGGCGATATCCCACGCCACGATGGAATCCGGGCCTTGTGCGTTTTCGACGCGCAGGTACGCGGTCTTGTTGTCTTCCGAGAAACCCAGCGGCAGCTCTATGTGGGCAGTGGCGCGTTCGTCGTTGATCAGACGCCACTCGCTGCCCTGCCCGTCGCGGTAGTAGAGCCGGTTCGAGTTGTCGCTGGCGGCACCGTAGACGAAGCGGACCTCGCCCTTGTTGTCGATGCTGAATTGGCTCTGCTGCACGGGCGAGCGCGCCACCAGGATGCGGCGGCCGCTGGTGATGTCCAGGCGCTCGGCGGTGCTGTAGGTGATGTCCTTGGTGAACGGCGTGATCGATACGATCACGTTGCGGTCGTCGCCCGGGAGCAGGTCGACCAGCTCGGCGGCGGCCTGTTCGGCTTCCTTCTTGGGCTTGATGAGCGTGGCCTCGCGCCCGCCGCTGACGCGGTAGCCGATGAGGATCTCCGCGCGGCCGCTGGCGGCGTTCACCGCGAACAGCTCGCCGGTGGAATACGGCTGGTCGATGCTGCCGAATTTCTGTGCCACGTCGAGCAGCACGCGGTTGTCGTTGGCCCAATGGAACTGGCCGACGTGGGTGTGCCTGCCCAGCGAAAAGCTGCCGGTCAGCGCATTGTCGCTGCGGCGCAGGATCGCCAGCCCGGTCCGGTCCTCCTTCGGCACCGTGGCGGCGAAGTACTGGCCATCGGGCGATATCTTCAGGTCCTGGAACTGGTTATTGCGCAGGAACGCATCCACATCCACCTGGGCCTGCGCCGCGCCCGCGAACATCCCCAGCACCGCCATGGCGGCGACGCATCCACGTAGCTTCATTCCTTGTCCCCTGATTGCACGGGCCGTCGCGGCCCCGCCACCGCACCCCTCGGACCCAGGCGCGGTGGCTCGCCGCGGGCGGGGCCACCCTATCAACTTCGCACGGCGCCAACAATGCGCATATTCGGCAAACCGTGACCCACCGACCCTTCTCAGATGACCTCGGTCAACCTGCCCCCGGCCAGCTGCAGCCGCCGCGTCAGTCCGAGCGCCTGCAGGAATTCGCGGTCATGGCTGACCACCACCAGCGCGCCCTGGTAGGCCTGCAGGGCCTGCTCCAACTGCGTGATCGCGGCCAGGTCGAGGTTGTTGGTCGGTTCGTCGAGCAGCAGCAACTGCGGCGCCGGCTCGGCGTGCAGCACGCAGGCCAGCGTGGCGCGCAGGCGTTCGCCGCCGGACAGCGCGCGCACCGGCAACGCCTGGCGGGCGCCGCGAAACTGCAGCCGTGCCAGCAGTTGCGCCCGCGCGGACGCTGGCAGCGCCGGCGCGAAGGCGGCCAGGTTGCCGGCCACCGTGCGCGCCGGATCGAGCAGGTCCAGGTGTTGCGTGAGCCAGGCCACGCGGACCGGGGCACGCCGGACCTCGCCGGCCTCCGGCTGGCGCTCGCCGGCCAGCAGCTGCAGCAAGGTCGTCTTGCCTGCGCCGTTGGCGCCTTCCAGCGCGATGCGCACCGGGCCGCGGAGGGTGAGCGACAGGCCCGGCGGGGGGAACAGCGCGCGGCCGCCCTGGCGAACCTGCAGGCCTTGGCCATGGAACAGCACGCGGTCGCCCGGAACGCGGGTGGCGGGCAGGTCGAAGTCCACGGCTGCGGTCTCGTCCAGCGCTTGCGCCGCCTCGCGCAGTTGCGCCTGCGCCTGGCCCAGCCGCTGCGCGTGCACGTCGTCGGCCTTGCCCGCGGCCACCTGCGCGGCGCGCTCGCGGTTGCCGGCAACGATGCGCGGCAGGCCCGCATCGGCCAAGCCACGCGCGGCGTTGCCGGCCCGGCGTTCGGCGCGTTCGTGCGCCTGCTGGCGGTCGCGGCGCTGCCGGCGCACGTCGCCGCGCAGTTGCCGCACGCGCTGTTCGGCGGCGGCCTGCGCGGTCTGGGCGGCATCGCGATAGAAGTCCCAGCCGCCGCCATACAGCTGCAGGCTCGACGGCCGCAGTTCGGCGATCTGGTCCATGCCGGCGAGCAGTTCGCGGTCGTGGCTGGCGACCAGCAGGCAGCCCGGCCATTCGGCCAGCAAGGCATGCAGGCGGCGGCGCGCGTCGCGGTCGAGGTGGTTGCTCGGCTCGTCGAGCAGCAGCACGTCGGGGCGCTGCAGGAGTTTGGCTGCCAACGCGATCCACATCGCCTCGCCGCCGCTGAAACTGGCGAGCGGGCGATCCAACGGCACCTCGCCCAGGCCGAGCCGCGCCAGCGTCGCCGCCGCTCGCTCGCGCAGGTCCCAGCCGCCGCCCACGCAGTCGAAGTCGGCCTCGTTGGCGCTGCCGGCCAGGATCGCTTCCAAGGCGCGCAAGCGCTCGGCGATGCCGAGTGCCTGCGCCACGGTCGCCTGCCGCTCCAGCGCTACGTGCTGTGGCAGATAGGCCAGCGTGCCCTGCACCTCGATGTGCCCGGCACTGGGCACAAGCTCGCCGGCAAGCAGTTTGAGCAGCGTGCTCTTGCCGGCGCCATTGGGCGCGACCAGGCCGGTGCGCGAACGGCCGAGCACGAACGACAGCGCGTCCAGCACGGGGGTGCCGTCCGGCCAGTGGAAAGAAAGTTCGGAAACGCGGAGCTGCGCGTCGGACATGGTCGATCTCCATCGTGAGTAGCCAAAGCCGGCCGCGCGCCGCTGGCAACGCCAGGGCTCGACCGGATCTACGAGGAAACCGCCTTGCTCACATGTCCGAAGGATCTCCGCCAGGAGGCTGCATTCTAGACGGCGCCTGGCGGGGTTGCCTGAGCCGCCTCCAACTCGACGGTGACACGCAAGCCACCGTCCGTTCGGTTGGCCAGGCGCAAGCGCCCGCCCAGCGCCTGGGTCAATTGCTGGGCGATGGCCAGGCCGAGCCCGGTGCCGCCGGTCTCGCGGCCGCGCGAGGTTTCCAGCCGGTGGAAGGGCTGCAACACCGCCGCCAGCGCGGCTTCGGGAATGCCCGGCCCGCGATCCAGCACATCGATGCAGACCCTGCCGCCGGCCTCCACGCGTACGCCGGCTTCGGCGCTGCCGGCGTAGGCCAGGGCGTTGTCGACCAGGTTCTGCACGATGCGCCGCAACACCTGCGGATGCGCCTGCAGCGCGACCTGCGCCAGCTCGCCCAATTGCACCGGCTTGCCCATGTCCTGGTAGTCGTCGACCAGGCTGCCGAGGAAGGCCGGCAGGTCGAGACGCACCGCCGGACCGAGCGCGACGTTGGCGCTGCGCGCGTACTGGATGCCCTCGCGCACCAGTTGTCCCAGCTGGCCGACATCGTCGAGCAGGCGGGCCTGGACCTCGCTCTCGTCCAGCGCTTCCAGGCGCAGGCGCAGGCGCGTGATGGGGGTCTGCAGGTCGTGCGAGATCGCCGCCAGGATCTGCATGCGCTCGGCTACATGCGCCGAGACGCGGGCCTGCAGTGCATTGAGCGCGCGCGCCGCCTGCGCCACTTCGAGCGGGCCGTCCTGCGCCATGGCGATGCTGCCGCCGGCCGGATCCAGGCGCTCGGCCGCGCTCGCCAGCTGCGCCAGGGGGCGCGTGGCCAGGCGCACCGCCAGCCACACGCAGGCCAGCAGCAGGGCGACCTGCGCGGCCAGCACCCAGGGCAACCAGCGCGCGATCGGCAGCAGCGAGGGCGTGACTTCCAGCGTCAGCGGCTGGCCATCGGCCAGGGTCAGCTCGACTTCGTAGCGCTCGGGCGAGGCCGACACCGCGCGTGGGCGCAGCGCATAGCGATAGCCGAGGGAACGGTCGATCAACGCGGTCACCTGGCGCGCGCGGTCGCTGGCCAGCGGCGTGCCCGGCAGCGCCGGCCGCAACAGGTAGCGATAGGTGCGCCGTTGCAACTGCGGCAACCATTCGACACGTTCGGCGGGCGACAACCGTTCCAGCAGCGCCACGCTCAACGGCACGTCCTGCGCCATGCCGGCCAGCATCATCCCGCGGGTGGCCATGGCGCGCTCGTAGAACAGCAGCGCGAACGAGAGCGCATGCGCCAGCAGCAGGCCCGCCGCCAGGATCAGCAGCAGGCGCATGCCCAAGGTGCGCGGCAGCCAATGCCAGCGCCGCGGCAGGGCCAGCGTGCTCATGCCGGGTCGCCCACCAGCACCACCGGCTGGCAGAAGACATAGCCTTCGCTGCGCACGGTCTTGATATAGGCCTGCTCCTTCGCCGCATCGCCCAGGCGCTGGCGCAGGCGGCTGACCAGCAGGTCGATGGAGCGGTCGAACAGCTCGGCATCGCGGCCCTGGGTGAGGTTGAGCAGCTGGTCGCGGCTGAGCACGCGCTGCGGATGGTCGACGAACACCCGCAACAGGCGGAACTCGGCGCCGCTCAGCGGATAGGCGGTGCCGTCCTCGTCGAGCAGGTGGCGCGCGCTGGTGTCCAGGCGCCACTGGCCGAAGGCGATCAGCCGCGCCGCCTCGCTCACCTGCAGGTTCGGCGGCAGCATGCGCGTGCGGCGGATGACGGCGTTGATGCGCGCCAGCAGTTCGCGCGAGGAGAACGGCTTGGTGACGTAGTCGTCGGCGCCCATCTCCAGGCCGATGATGCGGTCGGTCTCGTCATCGCGCGCGGTCAGCAACACGACCGGCACGGCGCGATGCTTGCCGGCGCGCAGGTTGCGGCACAGCGACAGCCCGTCCTCGCCCGGCATCATCACGTCCAGCACGACCAGGTCGACGTCGCTGGTGTCCAGCGCGGCCTTCATCTCGCGGCCGTCGGCGGCGAGGCTGACGCGCAGGCCGTTCTTGCGCAGATAGTCGCCGACCATCTGGCGGATATCGCGGTCGTCGTCGACGACGAGGATGTGGTCGGTGTGGGACATCGTCTCTCTCCGCGGTGGGGCGGGGATCGCAGGCGCGATCCCCACGGGGCATGGTACGGCGTGATCAGCCGCCGTCGAACCCGGGCGAACGATCGGCCGGCTTCAGGCCCGCCGCTTCCAGGATGGTATCGGCCACCTCGGCCGGCGCCGACAACGGCGACACGTGGCTGGCGCCCACCGAGTGCAGCTCGGCCCCGATGCGCTGCGCGGTGGCGACCTGCAGCGGCGGCGAGAGCATGCGGTCGTCGCGCGACACCACGTACCAGCTCGGCCGGCTGCGCCAGGCGGCGCTGTCGACCGTCTCGGACAAGGCGCTGGCCCTGAGCGGCAGCTGGTGCGCGAACACCTCGCGCTTCTGCTTCGGCATCAGGTCCTGGGCGAAGTCCTCGGCCACGACCTGCTGCGATAGCGACAGGAAGCCATCGTGCTCCTGCAACTGCTGCAGGCCCGGCGCCACCGGGAAGCCTTCGCCCTGCTGCGCCGAATTCTGGCCGGCGTCCGGCGCGAACGCGGCCACGTAGACCAGCGCGCTCACCTTCGGGTCGTTGCCGGCCTCGGTGATCACCGTGCCGCCCCAGGAGTGGCCGACCAGCACCACCTTGCCCGGCGCGTTGGCAATGGCGCGGCGGGTGACGGCGACGTCGTCGCCCAGCGAGGTCAGCGGGTTGTCGACCGCGACCACTGGCACGCCCATGCGCCGCAGGCGCTCGGCCACCGCATTCCAGCTCGACGCATCGGCGAAGGCGCCATGTACCAGCACCACGGTGGGGGCGTCGGCGCGGGCGGCGGGCAAGTCACGGGCAAAGGTGGCGTGGGCGGCCGGCAGCAGGGCGGCGGCGAGCATTACGGCCAGAGAGGTGGAACGCAGCATGGCAAGGCTCCTTCAGGGGGTGTGGTTGGGAGTGCCATTGCAGCGCCGCGCTGTATCCGCAAGGTGTCGCGCCGGGCGCAGGTTGGTAAGCGAGCCGCGCCGGCGGGCGGCTGTACACGTTCGGATACAAAGCGGCGCCTTCATCCGCCGCTTCGAGGCGCCGTCTTCCGCAAGCGGGAGCAGGGACGGCACGGCTCCCCGTGGCGGGGCCGCAGTTCGCCTCCGTTGTCTGTATCGCTGTGTATCGGCCGCCGCTTCGCGGCAGTTCGCTGACAAAACCCAGCGGCACGGGACACAGCCGCGATACGCCCCGCCGCTGAAATGGGCCCCGACGCCGAGGCAGCCGCCGCCGGCCTTCCGCCCCAAGGACATGCCCATGAACACCATCGCCTCCCCCACCCGCGCCACCGCCCTGGTCTTCGGCGGCTCGCGCGGCATCGGTGCCGCCATCGCCCGCCGCCTGGCCCGCGAAGGCCACCCCGTCGCGCTGACCTATGTCTCGCGCCCCGACAGCGCTGAAGACGTGGTGGCCGCCATCCGCGCCGAGGGCGGCGCCGCCATCGCCCTCCAGGCCGACAGCGCGGACGCGGACGCCATTACCCAGGCGGCCGAGCGCGCGGTCGAACACTTCGGCCCGCTCGGCGTGGCCGTGGTCAACGCCGGCCTCTACCGCGGCAGCCCGCTGGCCGAGTTCCCGCTGGACACGCTCGACCAGATGCTGGCGGTGAACGTGCGCGGCGTGTTCCTGGCGATCCAGGCCGCGGCGGCACGCATGCAGGACGGCGGCCGCATCATCACCGTCGGCAGCAATACCGCGGTGCGCGGCGGCATCGTCGGCAGCAGCGTCTATGCGATGACCAAGTCGGCCGTGGCCACGCTGGTGCGCGAACTGGCGCTGGACCTGGCCCCGCGCCGCATCACGATCAACAACCTCCAGCCCGGCCCGATCGCCACCGATATCACCGCCGGCTTCACGGACATGCTGGTCGCACGCAATCCGCTCGGCCGGGTCGGCCAGCCGGAGGAAGTCGCCGCCCTTGCCGCCTACGTGGCCAGCGACGAGGCCGGCTACATGACCGGCGCCAGCCTGACGATCGACGGCGGCTGGTCGGTCTAGCCGCACGTCCCCTCCTTCCCTTCGCCTTCTCCAGGAGCACCGCCATGTCGACTTCCAATCCGCAAGACCTGCTCGATCCCTCGCGTCGCCGCCTGCTCGGCGCTGCGACCCTGGCAACCGCCAGCGCCGGCTTGCTTGGCCTGTTGCCGGCGCACGCAGCGCACGCCGCTGTCCGCAACGGGGTCGGCAACACCGCCTCCTCGACGGCGATCCGTCCGTTCAAGGTGCAACTGCCGGAAACCGAGGTGGCCGAATTGCGCCGCCGCGTACAGTCCACCCGCTGGCCCGACCGCGAGCTGGTCAACGACGACTCGCAGGGCCTGGCCCTGGCCCCGCTGCAGGCGCTGGTGGGCTATTGGGGCAGCGGTTACGACTGGCGCCGGCTCGAAGCCAAGCTCAACGCGCTGCCGCAGTTCGTCACCGCCATCGACGGCGTGGACATCCATTTCATCCACGTGCGTTCGCGGCATCCGGGTGCCTTGCCGGTGATCCTCACCCACGGCTGGCCCGGCTCGATCCTCGAATTCGTCGACACCATCGGTCCGCTGACCGACCCGCTCGCCCACGGCGGCAGTGCCGCCGATGCCTTCGATGTCGTCATTCCCTCCATTCCAGGCTACGGCTTCTCCGGCATCCCCACCGAGCTGGGCTGGAATCCCGAGCGCGTCGGTCGCGCATGGGACGTGCTGATGCAGCGGCTGGGCTACGACCACTATGTGTCCCAGGGCGGCGACCATGGCTCGGTCATTTCCGACGCGATGGGCCGGCAGGCACCGAAGGGCCTGCTCGGCATCCACCTGACGATGCCGGCCACGGTGCCCGCCGAGCTGGTGCCGGCGATCAACAGCGGCGCGCCCGCGCCAATGCCCTTGCCGGCCGACGAACAGCGCGCCTTTGACGCGCTCAGCGGCTTCTTCGGCCGCAACGCGGCGTACGGCGCGATGATGGTGACCCGGCCGCAGACCATTGCCTACGCGCTCAACGACTCGCCGGCCGGCATGGCGGCGTGGATGTACGACAAGATCGTGCAGTGGACCGACAGCGATGGCGTGCCGGAGCGCGTGCTCGGGCGCGACGCCATCCTCGACGACATCAGCCTGTACTGGCTGACCGGCACGGCGGCCTCGGCCGGCAGGTTCTACTGGGAAAACCACAACAACAACTTCAGCGCCGATGCGCAGAAGACCACGCAGATCCGCGTGCCGGTGGCCGTGTCGGTGTTCCCGGGCGAGATCTACCGCGCGCCGAAGTCCTGGACCGAGCGCGCCTATCCGTCGCTGTACTACTTCAACACGCTGGACAAGGGCGGCCACTTCGCCGCCTGGGAACAGCCGCGGCTGTTCAGCGCCGAACTGCGCGCCGCATTCCGCCCCCTGCGTAAGCGCGCCTGACCGTCATCGCCCCTTTCCCGGAGAACGTCATGCAAGCCAATGCCATTCCCGCTACCCGTCCCGCCGCGCCGAAGCGCCTGCACCCTCGTGCCGCCGCCCTGGCCAGCCTCGTGCCCTGGTTGTTCGCCGCGCAGTTGCTGCTGGCCGGTGCCGCCAACGCCGCCGCGCCGCCGGCCGCCGCCGCTCCCGCCGCGGCCCTGGTGGCGAACAAGCACGTCGCCGCCGGCGACCTCGACATCGCCTACGCCGAACTCGGCCCGGCCAAGGGCGAGGTGGTGATCCTGCTGCACGGCTGGCCCTACGACATCAACAGCTATGCCGAAGTCGCGCCGCGACTGGCCGCGCAGGGCTACCGCGTGATCGTGCCGCACTTGCGCGGCTACGGCGGCACGCGCTTCCGCTCGGCCGAGACCCCGCGCAATGGCGAGCCGGCGGCGCTGGCAGCCGATGTGGTGGCGCTGATGGACGCGCTGCACGTGCAGCGCGCCACGCTGGCCGGCTTCGACTGGGGCGCGCGCTCGGCCGATATCGTCGCCGCGCTGTGGCCCGAGCGGGTCAAGGCGCTGGTGTCGGTGAGCGGCTATCTGATCGGCAGCCAGGAGGCCGGCCGCCAGCCGCTGCCGCCGCAGGCCGAACTGCAGTGGTGGTACCAGTTCTACTTCGCCACCGACCGCGGCCGCGACGGCTACGCCCGGTACACCCACGAGTTCGCCAAGCAGATCTGGCAACTGGCCTCGCCGCAGTGGCAGTTCGACGCCGCGACCTTCGCCCGCAGCGCCGCGTCCCTGGACAACCCCGACCAGGTCGCGATCGTCATCCACAACTACCGCTGGCGCCTGGGCCTGGCCGCAGGCGAGCCGAAGTACGCGGCACTGGAAGCCCAACTGGCACAAGCGCCGTCAATCGGCGTGCCGACCATCACCATCGAAGGCGACGCCAACGGCGCGCCGCATCCGCAGCCGGCCGCCTACGCCGCCAAGTTCACCGGCAAGTACGAACACCGCACCTTCCACGGCGGCATCGGCCACAACCCGCCGCAGGAAGCGCCGGGGGAATTCACCCAGGCCGTGATCGACGCCACCCACCTGTAATGCCACTCGCCGAAGCCGCGTGCAGGAGCAAGCCATGAAGCCCATCCACTACGCCGCGATGCTGGCGGCGCTGGCCGCGACCACGCTGGCATTGGCCTGTGTCGTCCACGCCAACGCCGATACCCGGCCGGCGGCACCGATCTACGGCGTCAAGCTGCCGCCGCACTACCGGCAATGGACGCTGATCGCCCCGGCCAGCGAAGACGCACCGCTGGACGAGCTGCGCGTGGTGCTCGGCAATCCGGTCGCCGTCCAGGCGTTCGCCGACAACGTGCGCCCGTTCCCGGACGGCGCGGTGCTGGTCAAGCTCGCCTGGAAGCGTGCGCCGTCGCCCGATTTCAGCACCGCCACCATCCCGGGCGCGGCCACCACCGTGCAGGTGATGGTCAAGGACAGCCGGCGCTACGCCGCCAGCGGCGGCTGGGGCTACGGCCGCTTCGTCGACGGCCAGCCGGTCGATGCAGCCCAGCACCGTACCTGCCATGCCTGCCATGCCGCGCGCGTCAAGCAACGCGACTACGTGTTCACCCGCTACGCGCCGTAAAACCACGGCGCGCCATTCCCAAGGAGTTGCCCATGAATACCCTCGACACCGTGCTCTACACCGGCAAGACCCACACCACCGGCGGCCGCGAAGGCCACGCCCGCAGCGACGACGGCCAGCTGGATATCGTCCTTTCCACGCCCGGCAGCAACCGCCCCGGCACCAACCCGGAACAGTTGTTCGCGGCCGGCTGGTCGGCCTGCTTCGAAGGAGCGATGAAGATCGCCGCGCGCAAGCTGCAGGTCGCCGTGCCGGCCGACGCCGCCATCGATGCCGAGATCGACCTGGGCAAGGTGGGCGAAGGCTTCCAGCTGCAGGCGCGGCTCAATGTGTCGTTGCCCGGGCTGGATCGGGCGCAGGCGCAGGCGCTGGTGGACGAAGCGCATCGCACCTGCCCGTATTCCAAGGCCACGCGCGGGAACATCGACGTGCAGATCCAGGTGGTCTGAGGCGCTTTGTAGCGAAGTGTCGCCGCGCCGATAGCGACGCGGCTTCGCTTACAAAACCAGGGCCATCGGCACACAGGCCCGATACCCCGGCGCGATGGAATAGCCCCACACCCATCGCGCAGAGCTCCTCATGATCGCCTACCTGCTCGCCCTCGCCGCCGGCGTGGCCACCGTGCTCTCCCCCTGCATCCTGCCCATCCTGCCGATCGTGCTGGCCACCAGCACCGGGCGCGGCCGCGGCGGGCCGCTGCTGATCATCGCCGGCTTCGTGGCGACCTTCGCGGCCAGCGGCTTGTTGATCGGCACGCTGGCGGCCAGTTCCGGTGCGCTGCAAGGCGTGATCCGCGATGGTGCCATCGGGGTTCTGCTGCTCGCCGGGCTGGCGTGCTTCTGGCCGCGGCCGTTCGAACTGGCGGTGATGAAGTTCCAGCAATGGCGCAACGGCTGGCGGCCGCAGCGTTCGCCCGCCGCGGGCGAAGCAGGCGGCAGGTTCGCCGCCTTGCTGGTCGGCGCCTCGCTCGGCCTGGCCTGGACGCCGTGCGCGGGGCCGGTGCTGGCCTCGGTGCTGTCGCTGGCCGCGACCTCGCAAGCCCCGGGCAAGGCGGCCACGCTGCTGGGCGTCTACGCCGTCGGTGCCGGCCTGCCGATGCTGCTGGTCGCTTACGGCGGCCACTGGGTGTCGTCGCGGCTGAGGTTCTTCCAGTACCGCGCCGACCTGTTCCGCCGCCTGTTCGGCGCCCTCGCCATCGGCGTGGCCCTGCTGCAACTGTTCCAGTACGACGTGCTGGTGTCGGCCTGGGCCACGCAATGGCTTCCCTCCCTCTCGCAAGGACTCTGACCATGAACAAGCTCAAGCCCCTCGTCATGCTGCTGGCCGCCTGCGTGTTCGCCAGCGCCTGCTCGCCGCAGGTGCAGGCCGACCCCGTCGAGCCGACGCATGCGTCGCCCGCCCCCCTGGCCCCGGAATTCAAGGGCATCGGCCACTGGCTCAACGGTCCGCCGCAGACCCTGCAGCAGCTGCGCGGCAAGGTGGTGCTGGTCGAGTTCTGGACCTATTCGTGCATCAACTGCATCCATGTGCTGCCGCACGTCAAGCAGTGGCACGCCGATTACAAGGACCAGGGCCTGACCGTCATCGGCGTGCACACCCCGGAATACGGCTACGAGAAGCAGCTCGACAACCTGCAGGCCGCGGTGAAGCGTTTCGGCATCACCTACCCGGTCGCGCAGGACAACAACTACGATACCTGGAACGCCTACGGCAACCAGTACTGGCCGGCGCTGTACCTGATCGACCCGCAAGGCCGCGTGGTCTACCAGCATTTCGGTGAAGGCGCTTACGCGCAGACCGAAGCGAAGATCCGCCAGTTGCTGGCGCAGAACGGCGGCTCCCGCCCAGCGGCCGCCAGGCCTTCCCACACCCCCTGAAGGAGAACTTCCATGACCCAGAGATGGCTCATTACCGGCAGTTCGCGCGGCCTCGGCCGCGCCCTGGCCGAAGCGGTGCTGCAGGCCGGGCACCGGCTGGTCGCCACGGCACGCGATCCGGCGCAATTGGCCGGGTTGTCGGCGCGCTACGGCGATGCCGTGCGCGCGATCGCGCTGGATGTCACCGACCCGGTAGCGGCCGAGCGCGCGATCGAGGCCGCGAAGACCGCCTTCGGCGGACTCGACGTGTTGGTGAACAACGCCGGCTACGGCAATGTCGATTCGGTCGAGGACACGCCGCTGGCCGACTTCCGTCAACAGATCGAGACCAACCTGTTCGGCACGATCATCATGACCAAGGCGGCGATTCCACTGATGCGCGAGCAGCGCGCCGGCCACATCATCCAGCTGTCCTCGGTCGGCGGGCGGCTCGGCGCGCCCGGCCGGGCGCCCTACTCGGCGGCGAAGTGCGGCGTGGAAGGTTTCTCCGAATCGCTGGCACTGGAGATGGCGTTGATCGGCGTGCGGGTGACGATCGTCGAGCCGGGCGGCTTTCGCACGGATTTCGCGGGGGCTTCGACTTCGTTGCGGGAGGGCCGCGCCGAGTACGACGCCGTCGTGGGTGCCACCGCACGCCGCCAGCGTGTCTATGACGGACAACAGCCGGGCGATCCGGCGCGCGCGGCCCAGGCCATCCTGCAACTGGCGGCGATGGCGCAACCGCCGCTGCGGTTGGCGTTGGGCAGCGATGCGGTGACGGCGATCGAGGCGGCGGATCTGCGGCGGCTGGAGGAGTTGCGGCAGTGGCGGGCGTTGAGCGCTTCTACGGATTTCGCGGGGTAGTCATTGGGTGGCGTTACTGCAGCAAGCGCCCGGACCTGGCGTCGAGACCGATCACCGCTTCGAGCCCGCTCTTGAAGTCCAGGCCGTCGGCCTCGATGCCGTCGCTGAAGATCACGCCATTCTCCGGCATCAGCGATCGCACCCGCAGCGGCTGGGCCTGGGTGATGCGCCCGAACACCAGCCCTGCGCCGGTGGATCGGCTCGGGTACGGCTCGCGCACGTTGAACACCAGCTCGCGGCTTTCCCAGGCCATGCCGCGGGTGCGCACTTCGTGCATACGTTTGTCGGCGTCCTTGCCGGTGACCGCGTGCGCGCCGGTGAGCACGCTCCTGAGCCAGCCGGTCGAGCCCAGCCCCGTCGAGATGATGATGCCGCTGGACGACTGCCGCTCCTGGCGGTCTCCCAGCGCGATTTCGTAACGTGCCGACACGTGACTGCGCACGCCGACGAAAAAGTCGTTCACCGCCAACAGCGTCTGGCCATCGCTCAGTTGCACGCGCGCCATGCTGATCTCGCGCGTTGCGCGCGTATCGCGCAGCGCTTCGGGCAACACCCGCCCGAGGTCTTCCACCTGGAAGGGCAACAGCACGCCTTCCCAGCGGGCGGGGTCGGGATTGATCGCCAGCACCGGCTGCCCGGCGAGATACTTCAAAGTATTGGCGACCAGCCCATCCTGGCCCACCACCACGACCAGGGCGTCGCGCGGAAACAGGAAGTTGGGCAGGAAGCCGCGATCCAGCCGCTGCAGCTTGCCTTGCCGCTGCAGCGTCGCCGACACGCTGGCGATGGCCTGCTGGTAGAGCCGGTCCTCCTGCAGGAAGTCGTCGAAATCCATGCCGAGGTGTTCGGCCTGGAATCGCGCCTGTTCCACCGTGTTGTAGCGGGCGACCAGTTCCTGCAGGCGCGTGCGGCGCGTGACCAGGATGATCTTGCGGTCGCCAGCCTCCACGCCGTCAGTCCTTCTGCCTGGCCAGCTGCCGCAGCAGATCCGGGGAGAAATTGAATTCCCCGATCTTCGCCGCGTTGTCGGCGATGTTCTGAAAGCCGAGTGCCATCAATGCTTCCGGGCTGGCACCGTCCATCGTCAGGGCCTGCAGCGAACGCGCATCCAGCCCGCTGATGGCCTTGACCAAGGCTTCCAGGCCGTACGCCTTGACGTCCGCCTCCTGCTTGCGGTTCTCGGACTGCAGCTGCACCAGTTCGGCATTCTGCTTCTCCAACTGCACCTTGCCGGCCAGTTCCTGCGCCTGCATCTGCTGGCGCTTTTCCAACAGCGCACGCTCGGACTCGACCTGGGTCTCGCGGACCTGGCGCTTCTTCTGTTCGATGACCAGCTCGCTGCGCAGTTCGTTCTCTTTGACCGAGCGCTCCTGCTCGATCGCCGCGTTGCGCCGCGTGTAGGTGGCATCGTCGGCCTGCTTGAGGATCTGCTCGCGCATCGGCGCTTCCAGCGCGCGCGCGGTTTCCGGGTTGGGCTTGACCGCCAGCAGGCCGAGATCGCCGATCTCGATCCCCAGCGCGGTGAGGCTGGGCGCGGCAGCGACGGCACGGCGGGCCGACGCGGACAGCCGCTCGGTTCCCTGCAGGACATCGCGCAGGTCCAGATCCTGCAACAAGGTGCGGAACTGGGCCTTGACCGCATTGAGCACGCGCGGTGGCAACCGCTCCGGATCATCCGAGGCGTACTGGCCATCCGGCTTGAGGCTGTAGTTCTGCTGCTCGGCCAGGCGCTTGGGATCGGTGACGCGGTAGCCCACCTGCCCCTGCAGCGTGACCTGCTGGAAGTCGCGGGTGACTTCCTCGAACATGAAAGGCACTTCCACCGCATTCAGGGGCACGCTGACCAGGGTCGAGCGCGGGGCGTAATACCAGAAGGCCAGACCGGTGCCCTCGCGGACGACGCGACCATTGCGGAACTGCAGCAAGTATTGGCTGGGCGAAGATTTGACGTAGCGGAAGCCGAACATGGCGATGCCCATGGAAGTGCCGCGACGGGCGCGGCGTGCAGAGGCCGCGACCTGGGCCGCCCAGGCTGCGGGGTGGAAGCGTCACTGCCGTTAGCGATTGCGTATTGCTGAAACGCGCGCGGTTGCACCATGCCGACGAAACGCCGCACACTGTTCGCAACTTCGAAGTTCCCCGTTGCCCCGAAGCGGGGCCGGCTGATTGGACACAAGTCTTGCCGCGCGGTCAAGAACGGACGACCCCGGGCCACGTTGTTGAGGCCATTTCAGCGGCATAAGACCTGCCGACCGGCATGCATTTCTGGCCCGGCTGCGTGCCGGGCAGTGGCCGGCCACCATGGATTCAGTGGTGGAACTTTCCGGAAGCGGCAAGGCTCGCCTCACCCTGCGGTTCGAGACGGAGAACCTGTCAGTCCTTACCCTCACCGCTGAGCGCGATGGCCCGTGAGCATTGCGGAAAGGCGAAGGCGGAAAAAGAAAGAAGCCCTGCGTATGCAGGGCTTCTCGTTTCAAACGTGACGAAGTCCGTGTCGATCAGAACGGAATATCATCGTCCGCGAAATCATCCATCGGCGGCGCCGACTGCTGCGGCGGCGGCGCCTGACGGCGCGGGGCATATTCCTGGCGCGGCGCGGACTGGCGCTGCGGGCGCTCGCCACCGCCACCACCGCCCTCACCGCGACCGCCCAGCATCTGCATTTCGTCGGCAATGATGTCGGTGGAATACTTTTCCACGCCGTCCTGGCCGGTGTACTTGTCGTAGCGCAGCGAGCCTTCGACGTAGACCGAGCTGCCCTTGCGCAGGTATTCGCCGGCGATCTCGCCGAGCTTGCCGAAGAACACCACGCGGTGCCATTCGGTGCGTTCCTGCTGGTTGCCGTCCTTGTCCTTGCGCACGCTGGTGGTGGCCAGGCTGACGCGGGTGATGGCCATGCCGCCTTGGGTGTACTTGACGTCGGGGTCGTTGCCGAGGTTGCCGACGAGGATGACTTTGTTGATGCCGCGGGCCATAGCTTTTCCGTCCGGGGTGATTCTGGGTATGTGTGGGCGGCGAACGCGGCGGCGCGGGACGCCGGCACCGGTTCGACCGGCAGGATCGCCCGGGGGGCCATCCGATGCGCTCATCTTACCAGCACCAGCCGGCCGCACCCGGCCCCGGCGGCCTTCTCGCGGCTGCCTTTGCTGTCGGGGATTGCCGCCGGATCGGGCCTTGCCGCACCGCGGGGCCCGGCAAGGCCCCCGAGCCGCCAGCGGCCGTTACTGCAAGGCCACCTGGATCGCGAAGTCGACCTTCTCGCCGCGGCGCGCGCTCGCACGCATCTGGTAGACCTGGACGGTGTATTCGCCATCCGCCGGCAGATCGCCCTTCCAGGCGCTGCCGGTGCTGCCGCTGCCGATGGCCTCGGCCGCGCCGGGCTCGTCGCCAGGCTTGAACACGTTGAAATTGGCGTTGGGGCCGCCGCTCACCTTGACGCTCAAGGTTTGGCCGGCCTTGGCGCCGACGGTGTAGTGCATGCTGTCGTAGCCGGTGAAGTGGCCCTTGAGCGTGGCATCGCTGATGCCGCGGGAGAACTGCACCGGTACGGTGGTGACCTGGTCGGCGCCCGAGGCCGAGACGGCCAGGCCCACGAGCAGGCAGGCCAGCGCGAGTACGGCAAAAACATGCTTCATGCTTCCCTCCGGGTTGAAGAACATCGCTGTAAAGCCACCTGCACCGGCCCGAAGGCCGTCGATCGGTAGAACGCGTGCTTCTGATCAGTGCGCCCGATGGGCGCTTTCCCGTGGAACGGTGACCGCCGCGCGCCCTTCCCGTGCGCGGCAGTCCCGGCGAAGCCTAGCCCAATCCCGGCCAGGCGCCTCCCGCAGCGCAGCAAGGCCGGCGCCGATGACGGCGCCGATGACGGCGTCGACCCGGCGCGAACGCGGCAATGGCGGCAGTCGCCTATAATTCCGCGACGCTTCCAGCCCGATCCGCATGAGCCTCGCCGAAGATCTCCGTCCCGCCCTGGGCCTGCCCCAGATCCAGCAGCTCGCCGCCCCCGACATGGCCGCGGTCGATGCCCTGATCCGCAGTCGCCTGGCTTCGGACGTCGTGCTGATCAACCAGATCGCCGACCACATCATTTCCGCCGGAGGCAAACGCCTGCGGCCGATGCTGGTGATGCTCGCCGGCCGCGCGGCCGGTGGCGGCGGTGCCGAACACCACCAGCTGGCGGCGATCATCGAGTTCATCCATACCTCGACCCTGCTGCACGACGACGTGGTCGACGAGTCGGACCTGCGCCGCGGCCGCAGCACGGCCAATGCGCTGTGGGGCAACGCGCCGAGCGTGCTGGTGGGCGATTTCCTGTATTCGCGCAGCTTCCAGCTGATGGTCGAGCTGGACCGGATGGAGGTCATGCGGATCCTCGCCGACACCACCAACCGCATCGCCGAAGGCGAGGTGCTGCAGCTGCTGCACGTGCACAACCCGGACACCGACGAGGCGGCCTACCTGCGGGTGATCGAGCGCAAGACCGCGGTGCTGTTCGCCGCCGGCACCTGCCTGGGTGCGCTGGCCAGCGGTGCCGATGCCGTGTTGCAGGCCCACCTGTACGACTACGGCATGCAGTTGGGTTACGCCTTCCAGATCGCCGACGACGTGCTCGATTACGCCGCCGATGCGGGCGACCTGGGCAAGAACCTGGGCGACGACCTGGCCGAAGGCAAGGCGACGCTGCCGCTGATCCACGCCATCGCCCATTCCGATGCGGCGACGCAGGCGCGTTTGCGCGAGATCGTCGAGCAGGGCGATTCGGCGGCGATGCCGGAAGTGCTGGCGGCGATTCGGGCGACGGGCGGGCTGGAGTACAGCCGGCGGCGGGCTGCCGAATATGCCGAAGCGGCCGAGCGTGCGCTGGATGGGATGGCGGAGAACGAAGCGGTCGCTGCGCTGCGTGGGTTGGCGCGTTACGCGGTCGAAAGAACGCACTGAAGCCTGCGTTTGAGCCTCTCTCCCGCTGCGCGGGAGAGAGGGTGAGAACGCTCTGCCCGCGCGTTGCCCTCATCCGCCCCTTCGGGGCACCTTCTCCCGCACAGCGGGAGAAGGGACGGCGCCTCAATCCCCGAAGCGTTCTTCGAAGAAGTCTTCCAGCATTCGATATGCACGCTTGGCCGCGCGCGGGTTGTAGACGCAGCCCGGCGGGCTGTTGGCGTCGGCTTCGGCGAAGCAATGCACGGCACCGGCGAAGTTGACGAACTGCCAGTCGGCGCCAGCGGCATCCATCTCCTTCTGGAAGGCGGCGATGTCTTCGGCGGTCACGCTCTTGTCGGCGGCGCCGTTGAGCACCAGGATCGGTGCCTTCACTGCGCCGGCCTGGGCCGGCATGTCGGTGGAGATGCCGCCGTGCAGGCTGACCACGCCGGCCAGTGCGGCACCCGAGCGCGCCATCTCCAGCACGGTGGTGCCACCGAAGCAGAAACCGACTGCGCCGATCCGCGCGGGATCGACCGGCGCCTTGCCCGCCTGGGCCTTGAGCACGTCAACCGCCTTCAGCGCGCGGGCGCGCAGGGTGGCGCGGTCGCTGCGCAGTTTGCCGGCGACCTCGCCGGCCTCCTTGTCGTCCTTGGGCCGCACGTTCTTGCCGTAGACATCGGCCACCAGCACGACGTAGTCGTCGCCGGCGAGCTGCCTGGCCTTCTCCACCGCCGAATCGTTGACGCCGCGCCAGTTGGGCACCATCACCAGGCCCGGGCGCTTGCCGTCACCGGCGTCGTCGTACACCAGCACGCCACTGAAGGTATCCGGGCCGATCTTCCATTCGACCGGCCGGGCCTGCATGGCCGCCGAGGCGGACAGCGGCAACAGCGCCAGTGCCACCAACCCGATTGCCCACTGCCAACTCATCTGCCAAGGATTGCGCCTGCTCATCGGACTGCCTCCGGCTGGAATGACGGCCGCGAGTGTAGCCTGCCGCCGTGACGGACCGTAACTGTACACACCCGGTGTGGATGGCTGCGGGAGAAGCCTGTGGACAATTGTTCGCAGCCCTTGCGGCGCAAGCGTTCGCCGATCAATGGCGAAAATTTGGCCAGGGTCATCCGACTTCTCCACATGCCTTGTGGACGATTCGCGGAGAAGTTTGTGGATAACCGCCAGCAGGGCTTGCGGCGATTGGGGTTGCGATGGGTTGGCCAATAATTCGCCAGCCGCGGCAGCAAACGGATGGATCGCCACTTCGCTCGTCGGGGCTGAAGCCCCTCCCACAGTGTGAGTGATTGCCCTGTAGGAGCGGCTTCAGCCGCGACCGGAAACCATCGGCGCCGATGAGCGTATCGCGATCGGACAGCGTCGGGGCTGAAGCCCCTCCTACAGTGTGAGCGATTGCCCTGTAGGAGCGGCTTCAGCCGCGACCGGAAGCCATCGGCGCCGGTGAGCGTATCGCGATCGGACAGCGTCGGGGCTGAAGCCCCTCCTACAGTGTGAGCGATTGCCCTGTAGGAGCGGCTTCAGCCGCGACCGGAAACCGTCGGCGCCGATGAGCGTATCGCGATCGGACAGCGTCGGGGCTGAAGCCCCTCCTACAATGTGGGCGATTGCACTGTAGGAGCGGCTTCAGCCGCGACCGGAAACCATCGGCGCCGGTGAGCGTGTCGCGATCGGACAGCGTCGGGGCTGAAGCCCCTCCTACAGTGTGAGCGATTGCCCTGTAGGAGCGGCTTCAGCCGCGACCGGAAACCATCGGCGCCGGCAAGCCCGTCGCGATCGGACAGCGTCGGAGCTGCAGCACCCCCCACAGGATCCGCGATCGCTCAGGCCACACCCAGACCCGGGATCGCACTGATGGCCTCTGGATCGAATCCCGCCAACTCGGCGAAATGTCGCCCGCGGGCGACATAGTCGCGATAGGCGCCGAAGCTCGGTGCGCCGGGCGAGAGCAACAGCACGCCCCCTTCGCTGCCCAACGCGGCCTGCGCCAGGGCCACCGCTTCCGGCAAGTCCGTGGCCGCGTGCAAGCCGAATCGCCCAGCAGCAGCCAGCGGCGCCAGCAGCTCATGGATGCGCGGACCATTGCCGCCCATCGTGACGATCTCCACCGGCCGCTGGTCGTCATGTGCCATGTGCGCGGCGAAGTCGTGCCAGTCCAGCCCACGGTCATGGCCGCCGGCCAGCAGCGCCACGCGTTGGCCGCCGAAGCAGGCCAGCGCGGCGAGGGTGGCGTGCGGCGTGGTGCTGATGGAATCGTTGACGTAGCGGATGCCGTTGCGCGTGCCCATGGTCTGCAGGCGGTTGGGCAGCGGCTGGAAGGTCAGCGCCGCGGGTGCCAAAGCCGCGGCATCGAGGCCGAGCGCTTCGATCGCGGCCAGCACCGCGCACAGGTTGCCGCGGTTGTGGCGGCCCGGCAGCGGTACGCGCGAGGTGTCGAAGACGGCCACTTCGCCGCGATGCACGATGTCGCCGCGCAGGTGCCAGCCCTCCGGATGGTTGAACCAGCGCACTTCGCTCGCGCTCAAGCCGGCGCCGAGCGCGAGCAGCCGGGGATCTTCGGCATTGAGCAAGGCGATGCGCGGCGCCGCCTCGGTGACCAGGGACAGTTTGTCGGCGATGTAGCGGTCTTCGTCGCCGTGCCAGTCCAGGTGCTCGGGAAACAGGTTCAGCACCACCGCCACTTGCGGCCGCGCGCCACTGCGCGCCACCTCGCGGGTCTGGTAGCTGGACAGTTCGATCGCCCAGTACTGCGGCGGCGGCAGCGGTGCCAATACCTCCAGCAAAGGCAGGCCGATATTGCCGGCCAGGGCGGTGCGATGGCCGCCGCCACGCAGCAGGTGGGCAAGCAAGGCGGTGGTGGTGCTCTTGCCCTTGGTGCCGGTGACGCAGACCGCGCCCGGCACGATGCCGCCGGGCTGCGCATGTTCGGCGAACCACAGCGCGGTGGCGCCGATGAAACGCGTCCCGGCCTGCGCGGCGGCCAGGGCCTCGGGCCGGTTCGGGCTGATGCCGGGCGACTTCACCACCACGGCGAAGCGCGAGAGTGCCGCTGCGTCGGCAATGCTCTCCACCTGCAGCGCGTCGTCGCCCAGCGCCTTGGCCTCGGCGGTCTCGGCGTCGCTGCAGAACAAGCTCAGCGGTTGCGCCGGCAGGGCCTGGCGGATCGCCTGGTAGGCCGAACGGCCTTCGCGGCCCCAGCCCCACAGCGCGACCGACTGGCCCTCAAGCTGCGAAATTCGCACGCACGCGCTCCCACAGCGGCAGCGGGATGCGGTGCTCGCCGCCCAGCTCCAGTTGCGGCGCCAACAGCAGTTCGCCGGCCGGCAGCTGCGGCTGGATCTCGCGCGCGAAACGCTTCACCAGCACGTCTTCCTTCCATTCCGGACGCGCCGCCAGGGTCGCCATCGAGGCGCGCGACTCGCGGCCTTCGCCGACGCATTCGAACGGCTTGTGCTCCTGGAACTCCAGCAGCGCATCGAAGCCGCCGGCCTGGCTGGCATCGTCGAGCAGGTTGCGCCCGAAGATCTTGACCAACCGCGTCTTGGGCATGAACGGCGCCAGCGCCAGGAACACGAAGTGGCACTTCGGGCAGACGCCGCACCAGCGGTTCACCGGGCGCTCGCCCATGATGTGGAAGTTGCGGTTGCAGCTGGAGAAGTGCGCGTCGTAGTGGTCGTTCCTGGCGAACTGGCGCGCCACCGCCAGCTCCGACAGCGGCCGCAGCAGCGAGTAGTAGCGCAGGTCGGCGGCGACATGGCGCTCGACGTGTTCGCCCAGCGCGCGCTCCCAGTCCCAGCCCTTGGACCACTGGTGGTTGACCTCGCCGGTGCCGGGAATCAGGCTGCCGTAGCTGGCCGAGCGCTCGTTGGAGAACACCACCTGGTCGGCGTCGACGAGCACGGCGGCGAACAGCATGATCATCGAGTTGATCGCCGTCACCGGGATATGGCCGTTGTAGGCGCCCTGCTGGTTGAGCTCGAACAGGGCCGGCGCCAGGGTGCGGCCGATATTGAGGGTAGGCAGGCCGGTGCGATCGGCGCAGGCGCGGATCAACTGCGAACCGCCGATCCAGGTCACCGTCTGCGCGACGCCGGCCGTGCGCAACGCCTCGATGCTGACCAGCGAATCCTTGCCCCCACCAATCGCCACCAGCGCGTGCTCGCGCAGGCCGGCCGCGGGCGCAACCGCGGCGGCCGGCGCGGCGACGGGCAGCTTGAAGCGCCCGCGCAGGTTGAGGCCGTTGCGGTAGGCGAATTCGCCCAGGCCATGCAGGTACAGGTCTTCGACCAGCGCGGCGGTGGCCGCGTCGATCTGGTAGCCGTCGATCGCCACCCGTGCCGGTACGGCGGCCTTGTAGTAGCTCACGCCGGCGAACAGGTGCAGCAGGCGCAAGGCGCGTTCGGCCGCCTCGGCGCGTGCGCCGTCGAGGTGGAACGGCGCGCCCGGCACGGTGATCGTCTCCACCAGCTCCGGACCTTGGTCGAAGGCGTAGACCAGCGAGGCGACGCCGCTGGCGGCATCGAAGCCGCAACGCACGAAGCGGAAGCAGGAGACCTGGGTTTTATCGAAAGCAGTCATGGCATATCCGCGCACAGGCAGCCCGGTTTTCGCGCGCAGGCGCGCGTGGCCGGGAGAATCGGAAGGGAAAAAGCGTCAGCTCGCTCAGCCGGCCGCGACATCGATCACGTCCTCGCGCGGCAGTTCGCGCTGGTTGTAGGTGCTGGACATCGAGTAGCCGTAGGCACCGGCATCGGCAATGAGCATGACATCGCCCGGCGCACTGGCCAGCGGCAGCTGCCGGCGCTTGCCGAACACGTCGGAGGATTCGCAGATCGGGCCGACCACATCGAACGGACCGCGCGCCTCGTCGTCCAGGCGCGAGAGGTTGTCGATGTCGTGCCAGGCCTCGTACAGCGCCGGGCGGATCAGGGTGTTCATGCCGGCATCCAGGCCGATGCGATGGATGCCGTCCTTCTCGATCACCTGGGTCGCGTGCGCCAGCAGCACGCCGGACTCGGCGACCAGGAAGCGGCCCGGCTCGACGGCCAGGCGGAAGGCCGGGTGCACGGCGCGCACTTCGGCCAGGCCGGCGCCCCAGCGCGCCAGGTCGAACGGCTCGTCCTCGGCGCTGTAGGGAATCGGCAGGCCACCGCCGATGTCGATGGTTTCCACGGTGCCGATGCGGCGGGCGAAGCCGGCCAGTTCGTCGAACATCAGCCGCCAGTGCTGGCCGCTTTCCACGCCGCTGCCGAGGTGGGCATGCAGGCCGGTGATGGTGATGCCCAGCGCGCGCGCGGCATCGACGAACTCGTCCACGCGCGAGGCCGACAGGCCGAACTTGGACTGCTTGCCGCCGGTGTTGACCTTCTCGTGGTGGCCATCGCCGTGGCCGAGGTCGATGCGCAGCCACAGGTGGCGGTTGCGGAACACTTCGGGCCAATGGCGCAGCGCCTCGACGTTGTCCAGCGTGACGGTGACGCCGAGCGCAAAGGCCGCCTCGTACTCGGCCTTGGGCGCGAAGCTCGGGGTGAACAGCACGCGCCGCGGCGACAGTTCCGGCAAGGTGTCGAACACCCGGCGCAGCTCGCCATGCGACACGCACTCCAGGCCGAAACCTTCCAGTACCAGCGCTTCGAGGATGGCCGGGTGCGAGTTCGCCTTGATCGCGTAGTAGCGCTGGTCGATGGCGCCAATGGCCTGCAGCGCGCGGGCGCGTTCGCGCACCGTGGGCAAGTGGTAGACGTAGCGCGGCGTGCCGGCCTGGGCCAGGCGCAGCAGGTGCTCGCGCTCGCCGCGCCACCACGGCACCGGGCGCGGACGTACCGCACCGGTGATCTCGCGCCAGCGCGGGCCGAACACTTCGCCCTCGCCGACCGGCATCGCGCCGCTGTCGATCAGCTCGGCGTGCAGGATCGGCAGCAGGCCGTCGGCATCGCTTTCGTCGATGACGAAGGTCAGGTTCAAGTCGTTGGAAGACTGCGAAATCATGTGCACGCGCTCCTGGCCGAACGTGGCCCACACGTCGGAGAGCTTGTGCAGCAGTGAGCGCATGCCGCGGCCGACCAGGGTGATCGCCGCGCAAGGAACAATGATCTTGACCCGGCAGATCTCCGACAGGTCGGCCGACAACGCCGAGAGCACGTCGGTGTTGACCAGGTTCTCGGACGGGTCCAGCGACACGGTCACGTTGGTCTCGGCGGTACCGATCAGGTCGACCGACAGCCCGTGCTTCTTGAACAGCGCGAACACGTCGGCCAGGAAGCCGACCTGCTGCCACATGCCGATGCCTTCCATCGACACCAGCACGATGCCGTTGCGGCGGCTGATCGCCTTGACCCCGGGGACCGGCTCGGCGGTGCCGTCGATGCGCGTGCCGGGCAGGTCCGGGCGCTCGGTATCGAGGATCGCCATCGCCACGCCGGCATCGCGGCAGGGCTTGATCGAGCGCGGGTGCAGCACCTTGGCGCCAGTGGTGGCGATTTCCTGCGCTTCGTAATAGTCCAGGCGGGTGAGCAGGCGGGCATCGGGCACTTCGCGCGGGTTGGCGCTGAACATGCCGGGCACGTCGGTCCAGATCTCCACGCGGTTGGCACCCAGCAGCGCGCCGAAATAGGCGGCCGAGGTATCCGAACCGCCGCGGCCGAGGATGGCGGTGCCGCCATCGGCATGGCGCGAAATGAAGCCCTGGGTGATCAGCATGCGCGCGGACTGGGCGTCGAAGCGCGCCTTCCAGGCGGCATCGGATTGCCACTGGCAGGACACCGACAGGCGCCGCGACCACTCGCTCTGGTTCGGCAGCGGCGGCAGCGCGCTGAGCCACTCGCGCGCATCGGCCCAGCCCATGTCCAGGCCATTGGCAGCGAGATAAGCCGCGCCGAGCGTGGAGGAAAGCAACTCGCCCTGGCCCAGCACCTCGGCCTGCCAGTCGAGCGTGCGGGCGCTGGCGCGCGGGTCGTCGAGCAGGCTGCGCAATGCGGCCAGGCGCGGGCCGAGCACGGCCTCGGCGTCGAGCTCGAGCTCGGCGAGGAAGTCGCGGTGGCGTTGTTCCAGGGCGGCGGCGCGCTCGCGGCTGTCGGCCGCACCGTCGGCGATGGCCGTGAGTTCATTGGTGACCCCGGACAGCGCCGACACCACCACCAGCACCCGCGCCCCGGTTTCGTCGGCACGTTTCTGCGCCAGTTTCCCGATCGTGTCCCAGCGATGGCGACGCGACACCGAAGTGCCGCCGAACTTGAGCACGATCCAACGATCCGGGGAAGGGGAAGCTGACATGGCGGGTGTTGTCTACGATAGGGGGGAACGCCGCGCCACGAATGGGCGCGCAACCCCCGATTCTACCGCCACGGACCCAGCCATGACCGCCCGCCGCTATCTCCAGCTCGACGTTTTCTCCTACCGCCCGGGCACCGGCAATCCGCTCGGCGTGGTGCTCGACGCCGAGGACCTGGCCGAGCGCGAGATGCAGGCGCTGGCGGCCTGGTTGAACCTGTCCGAGACAGTGTTCTTCCTGCCGCCGGCAGCGGGCGCCGACTACCGCATCCGTATCTTCACCCCGTGCATGGAACTGCCCTTCGCCGGCCATCCCAGCGTCGGCGCCGCCTGGGCCGCCGCCCACCTGGGCCTGGCCTCGCCGCGCGGCGGCCAGTTGCTGCAACAGTGCGAGGCGGGATGGTTGCCGGTGCAACTGGCCGGGCCGCGCGAGGATCTGCGCGCCAGCGTGCGCAGCCCGCGCGCGCAACTGCGCGATCTCGCCCCGCCACCGCTGCCGCCGGGCCTGGCCGCGATTGCCGCCGCGCCGGCCGCGCTCTGGAACAACGGTCCGGACTGGTGGCTGCTGGAAGTGCGCGACGAGACCGCACTGCGCGCCCTGCAGCCCGACTTCGCCGCGATCGCCGCCCTGCCCGGCCACGGCAAACTGGCTGCCTTCGCGCTGTGCGACGGCAGCCAGGGCTACCAGGTCGCGGTGCGCGGCTTCGCCCCGGGCGTGGGCGTACCGGAAGACCCGGTCACCGGCAGCGCCAACGCGCTGATCGGCGCCCACCTCGCCGCCCAGGGGCGCGCGCCGGGCGAGGGCCGCTACGTCGCCAGCCAGGGCCGCGAGCTGGGCCGCGACGGCAAGGTGCGGGTGCAGGTGGATGCCGAAGGCGAGGTGTGGATCGGCGGCCAGGTGCAGGCGGTCATCGACGGCCGCATCGACTGGTAAGCTGCGCGCCCGTTCGCTACCGGCACCGCCCATGACGTCGCGCCGCTTCCTGCAACTGGATGTGTTCTCCACCCACGCCGGCGGTGGCAACCCGCTGGCGGTCGTGCTCGATGCCGAAGGCCTGGACGATGCGGCGATGCAGGCGATCGCGCGTTGGACGCGGCTGCCCGAGACGACCTTCGTCTTTCCTGCCGCCGACGCTGCGGCCAGCTACGGCATCCGCATGTTCTCGCCGCAGAAGGAAGTGCCGTTCGCCGGGCATCCCAGCGTGGGTACCGCGCATGCGGTGCTCGAAGCCGGCTTGGCGCAGGCGCGGGATGGATTACTGGTGCAGGACGGCATCGCCGGCTTGCTGCCGTTGCGGCTGCACGAGGATGCGGCGGGGCGCAGCATCGCGATTCGAACGCCGCGTGCGCGGGTGGGTGAAGTGGCGGGCGCCGACGATTCGCGGCTGGCGGCGGTGCTGAAAGGCTGGCGCCTTGGGGCGCTGCCGCCGGCGCTGATGGAAGGCGGGCGCCGCTGGTGGGTGGTCGAGCTGGCCGACGAGGCGACGCTGCGTGGGCTGGCGCCGGCATGGGATTCGATCGCCGCCCTGGCCGATGCGACCGACGCGATGGGCGTGTTCGCGTACGCGCGGGCCGATGCCGGGGCCGAGTGGGACCTGGCGGTGCGCGCCTTCGTCGGCCTGGGACGGCGCTTCGAAGATGCCGCTTCGGGTGCGGCCAATGCGGTGCTGGCGGCCTGGCTGGATGAGCGCGGCGCGCTGCCGGGGCACGGCGGGCGTTATCGCGTGAGCCAGGGGCGCGAGATCGGCGCTGATGCGCGCTTGGAAATGTTCGTCGATGGCGACGGCGAAGTCTGGTCGGGTGGGCAGGTGCAGACGGTGATACGCGGCACGATCGACTGGCCGACCGGCTGATTCCCTTCGCCAGCGCGAAGGCAGATGAAGGCGGCGGTTACTCCGGCGCAGCCTCCACCCGCACCCGAATGCGATCGCCCGGGTTGTAATCGCTGTGGGTGTGATAGGTGCGCCCGGCGTATTGATACGTCACCTCATAACCATCGACCCGCTCGCGCTCCTCCGCTACCGGATCGCACACCTGCACATAGCCATCGCGCGGCTGCGGGTGATTGGCGTCGTAGACCGACTGCCCGGCCAGACCGCCGGCCACCGTGCCCACGGCGGTGCCGAGCAGTTGTCCGCTGCCGCCGCCGAAGCGGCTGCCGACCACCGCGCCGGCGACACCGCCGATGACGGTGGCCAGGCTGCGGCCGGGCGCATTGACCGGCGCCGCCGTCCCGTTGCCGTAGTAGTCGCCTGCGCCGCCGTAGTTCCCTTGCGCCGGACGGCTGTAGCAGCGCGGCGCGGCGCGTGAGCCATCGTGCACGATGACCGGGTCGACCCGGACCACGCGGGCGTAGTCGTAACCGACATCGTCGCGGTTGCGGGAGTCGTCGTCGTAGCGGCCGTCGTCGCTGCGGTACGCGTCATCGCGGTAGCCGTCGTTGCGGTATTGCTGCGCCTGGGCGGTGCCGGCGGCAACCAGCCCGGTGACCAGGATGCCGATGATCCAGGGGCTGAATTTCATGGCCGTGCGCCGCGTTGTGGGGGTGGCGGCGATGCTCGGGGGCGCGGGGTGAAATGGGGCTGAATGGCTAAAGCACCTGCAGCTTCGCCACGCGCCACGCTGCGCGTCGGAACCGCGCAGCGCAAAGGCGCTCAGCCTGCCCCTCCCCACAAAGCGTAGAGAGGGGACTGCCGTTACCCCACGCCGGCCTCAACCCGCGGAGAACTCGCTTTCCAACGAGATCGGCACCGCGCTCAGCGCCTTGGACACCGGGCAGTTCTTCTCCGCCTTGTGCGCCAACTCGCGGAACTGCGCTTCATCGATGCCCGGCACCACGGCCTTGAGCTTCAGACGAATCGCAGACAACTGCGGGCCGCCTTCCAGCGACAGGTCAACCTCGGCGCGGGTGTCGAGCGACTTCGGCGGGAAACCGGCCTCGGTCAGCTGCGCGGACAAGGCCATGGTGAAACAGCCGGCATGCGCGGCGGCGATCAGCTCTTCCGGATTGGTGCCTTTTTCATCGCCGAAGCGGCTGTTGAAGCCGTAGCGCGTGTTGTCGAGCAGGCCGCTCTGCGGCGTGCTGAGCTGGCCCTTGCCGGTCTTCAGGTCACCTTCCCAGTGCGCGGTGGCGTGACGCGAAATGCCCATGGTCAATCTCCTGCGTTCGAGGGGCGGCCAGCATACCCCGGCGCCGTTACGGGTTTGTGCGGCGCAACGGGCCGCTCGCGCCGGACGCGCTACATTGCCCGGGCCATGACCCCGCCCCGGCCCCTGCGGCTCGTTCCGCCCGCGGCCAGGCTTCCGGACGCCATGACGCCCCTCTCGTACCGGAGGAAAGGCTCATGTCCTACAGCACGCGCGACATTCGCAACGTGGCCCTCGCAGGCCACCCCGGCGCCGGCAAAACCACGCTGTTCGAAACCCTGCTGCATGCCGGCGGCGCCCTCCAGGCGGCAGGCAGCATCGAACGCGGCAACACGGTGTCCGACCACGATCCGGCCGAGCGCGAACGCGGCCACTCGATCGACAGCGCGATCGCGTCGATCGACGCGCCCGGCCTGCACCTCAACCTCATCGACACGCCCGGCTATCCGGATTTTCGCGGCGCCGCGCTGCCGGCACTGACGGTGGTGGAGACGGCGCTGATCGTGGTGGACGCGGCGCGCGGCATCCAGCACGGCACCCGGCGCTTCATGCAGCGCGCCGAGGGGCGGCGGTTGTGCCGGGTGATCGTGGTCAACAAGATCGACCAGGAAGGCGTCGATGCAGCCGCGCTGCTGGCCGACCTGCGCGAGGCGTTCGGCAACCAGGTGTTGCCGTTGAACCTGCCGGCCGGCGGCGGCCGCCGCGTGGTCGACTGCTTTGCCGGCGGCGCCGCCGACAGCCAGGAACACAGCGATGCCGGGCCGGTCGCGCAATGGCACCGCGCCATCGTCGACCAGGTGGTGGAGATCAACGAAACCGTGATGGAACACTATCTGGACGAAGGCGAGTCGGGCCTGTCGGCCGCGGAGATGCACGCTTCCTTCGAGCAATGCCTGCGCGAAGGCCACCTGGTGCCGGTGTGCTTCGTATCGGCCCGCACCGGCGTGGGCGTGGCCGAACTGCTCGGCATCTGCCGCGAGCTGCTGCCGAACCCGGAAGAAGGCAACCCGCCGGCTTTCGCCGCCGACGGCGAGGCAGTGGCGGTGAGCGCCGACCCGCAAGCCGCGGTGGTCGCCGATGTGTTCAAGATCGTCAACGATCCTTTCGTCGGCAAGATCGGCGTGTTCCGCCTGTACCAGGGCACGCTGGCCAAGGACATGCCGCTGCTGGTCGACGATGCCCGCAAGCCGGTGCGCGCCGCGCACCTGTACCGCCTGCAGGGCAAGGACCATGTCGCGGTGGACCAGGTCGTGGCCGGCGACATCGCCGCGATCGCCAAGGTCGAGGAGGTGCATTTCGATGCGGTGCTGCACGACCGCCATGAACAGGACCACCTGCACCTGGCGCCGACCAGCTTCCCGCCGTCGATGTTCGGCCTGGCCATCTCCCCGGCCAGCCGTGGCCAGGAGCAGAAACTGTCCACCGCGCTGGAGAAACTGTCGCAGGAGGACCCGGCGTTCCTGGTCGAGCAGCAGGCCGAGACCCACGAAACGCTGGTGCGGGGCCTGTCGGACCTGCACCTGCGGGTGATGCTCGACCGCCTGGCCAGCCGCCATGGCCTGGAAGTCACCACGCGGGTGCCGCGCATCGCCTATCGCGAGACGATCGGCGCGCCGGCCGAGGGCCACCACCGGCACAAGAAGCAGACCGGCGGCGCCGGCCAGTTCGGCGAAGTCTTCCTGCGCGTGGCGCCGCTGCCGCGCGGCAGCGGCTTCGAGTTCGTCGACGAGGTCAAGGGCGGCACCATCCCCGGGCAATTCATGCCGGCGGTGGAAAAAGGCGTGCGCCAGGCGGTCACCGGCGGCGCCATCGCCGGTTTCCCGCTGCAGGACGTGCGCGTGGTGGTCTACGACGGCCGCCACCATCCGGTGGACAGCAAGGAAGTGGCCTTCGCCACGGCCGGGCGCAAGGCATTCCTAGACGCGGTGGCGCGCGCCACCCCGCAGGTGCTCGAACCGATCGTCGACCTGGAAGTCAGCGCACCGGAAGCGCAGGCAGGCGATATCACCGGTGGTTTGGCGGCCAAGCGCGCGCGCATCCACGGCACCGACAGCCGCCACGGCGAGATCGTCATCCGTGCCCAGGTGCCGCTGTCGGAGCTGGAAGGCTATGCCGCCGAGCTGAAGTCGGCCACCGCCGGACAGGGGCGTTATAGCCTGGATTTCAGCCATTACGAGCCGGTTCCGCCAGGCGTCCAGCAGCGCCTGGTGGCCGCGCACCAGCCCGGCGCGGAGGACGACTGAGTATCGCCCGATTCGCGTTCGGCAGGAAAACGCTCCCGTCAATCGCTTTTTTATGGCTTTTTTTGTCGGTGCCCTATTGGCGGCACGCGATACTTGCCCTACATTTCGCGTTGCCGACGGGGTCGGCGCGACTCCACAACCCACCGATTACGGAACAGGACACCATGGCAAAGACCGCTAAGAAGGCTGCCCCGAAGAAGGCAGCGAAGAAAGTCGCCACCAAAACCGCTGCCAAGCCGGCCGCTCCCAAGCCGATCAAGGAAGCCCTGAGCAAGTCGGGCCTGGTCGCCCACATCGCCGAGGCCACCGCGCTGGCTGCCAAGGACGTTCGCGCCGTGCTGGCTTCGCTGGAATCGGCCGTGCACGCTTCGGTCAGCAAGAAGGGCGCTGGCAGCTTCACCCTGCCGGGCCTGCTGAAGATCACCGCCGTCAGCGTGGCCGCCAAGCCGAAGCGCAAGGGCATCAACCCGTTCACCAAGGAAGAGCAGTGGTTTGCCGCCAAGCCGGCCACCGTCAAGGTGAAGGTGCGCCCGATGAAGAAGCTCAAGGACGCCGCGATCTGATCGCCCCCTGGGTTTCTGCACTACCCGACGAGGCGGCCTTCTGGCCGCCTCGTTTTTTTTTGCTTCCTGCACGGCGCTACCCCACCCTCACTGCGCGGCGTCGTCTCCACTGCCATGCTGGGGCGGTCGAACGATTCCCGCGCACCCATGGTCCATCGCCCCGTCCGTTCCGCTGCCATCCGCTGGCGCAACCGCCTCGTCGCCCTGCTGGTGCTCATCACGCTGGCGGTAGCCGCGCGCTGGGCCTGGCAGCAACCCTTCGCCCTGCAGGCACGGCTGGCCTGGCAGCTCGCGCGCATGCCGGCGCCCAGCGCGCTGCCGATGCCGGTCGAGGGTGTGCGTGCGCGGCAGGTGGCCGACACGTTTGGGGCGCCGCGCGGCAGCGACCGTCAGCACGCCGGGGTGGATATCTTCGCGCGCGCCGGCACGCCGGTCCGCGCGACCACGCCGGGCATCGTGGTCGCGGTGCATGACCGTGGCCTGGGCGGGCGCCAGGTCTGGGTGCTGGGGCCGGCGCACGAACGGCACTATTACGCGCATCTGCGCGACTGGGCGCCCGGCCTGGCGGCCGGCGATATCGTTGCGCCGGGCGAGGTCATCGGCAGCGTCGGCAATACCGGCAACGCCCGCACCACGCCGCCGCACCTGCATTACGCGATCTATGGCCGCGATGGCGCGCGCGACCCTTTGCCGCTGTTGCGCGCAACGCACTGAACCGCACGCAGAGGCTGGAACACTCCGTCATGGGCGTCCGCCTCGTGCGGCGCGGCGGGCGGGCCTATCTTGGCTTCGCTCCCTCCCCCCTGTTTCTCCGGTTCCCCCATGACCTCCCAACGCTACCGCATCACCGTCACGCCGATCGCGGCCGACGGCCTCCCCGGCGCCGGCAACGCGCTGGAATTCGAGCAGCGCTCCAGCGACAACTGGATGCGCACCCTGGAAATATTCGAGCGCCAGCGCGGTGCGTGCGGCGACCGCTGCGCGGCCATGGCGGTGGCGATCGAGCTACTGAAGTCGGCGAGCGCCGCCCCTACGCAGGACCGCAGCATTGCCCAGCTGCGCCCGCAGGTGGATGCCTTGCTGGCGGCGGTCGCCCGCCTGCGCGCGCAGCCCTGAGCAGTGACCGCCGCGCGCCGCTACACTGCCGGCTTCCACTGGGGAGCGGGCGATGACGATCAGGCATGGGGCTTTGCTGTTCACGCGGTTTGGCTTGGCAATAGCGCTGGCCGCCGGCCTGGCGGGCTGCAGCTGCCACCGCACGCCCGATCCGCAGGCCACCGCCGAGGCGGTCGAACCTGAAGCAGCGGCCAGCACCGTCGCCGCTGACGACACGCCACCCGCCGAAGGCGAAACCGCCGCGCAGCGCCATGCTCGCGACGAAGCGTTTTCCGCTGCTGTCTCGGTGGTGCACCGCTACCTGACCGCGCTGCCCGGCACCCGGGCCGAGGCCGATGCCCTGTGGACCGGCGGGCGCCCCTCGCCAGTCCCCGACGACGCCAACCTGCGTTCGCTCGAAGGCCTGCAGAGCCTGCGCATCGAATCGGATGAGCCGCTGGCGCTGGACAAGGTCTCGCCGCCGGAAGCGGTGGAAGTGCCGGTTCGCCTGACTGCGCGCATGGCTGGCGGCAACCGCCACTACACCGGCTGGTATCGCGTGCGTCCGCGCGTGGGCGGCGATGGCTGGGAGATCACGTCGGCCTCCTTGCAGCCGGCGCTGGACTAGCCGGGCATCTCGCTCATAGTGGATTCACCGCGATGCGCCAAGGATGCACGCATCCCTCTGCATGGATCCGCCGATGACTTTCCGACTGACTTCCGCCCTCGCACTCGGCCTTGCGCTGATGCTGCCCCTGCATGCGCCGACCGCCTCGGCCGAGCCGCGCGTGCAGGGCTCGCAGGTGAGCGTGGAGGCCGGCGACGTCCAGCAATACCTGGCCGGCACCTTCCCACAGACGCATGACGCGCTCGGTGGGCTGCTGGAATTGACGGTGAGCCACCCGCAACTGGCGCTGCCGCCGGGCAACCGGCTCAACCTCGGCTTCGACCTGGCCATGGCCACGGCCGGCGGCACGCCGATGCAGGTGGGCAACGTCGCCCTGAGCAGCGCGCTGCGCTACGACACGGCCAGGCAGGGCTTCTTCCTAGACCAGCCGACGGTCGATCGCTTCACCCCGGCGCAGGCCGGCGGCAAGCTCGATTCGCGCACCCGCGAGCTGCTCAATGTCTGGCTCGCCGACTACGCCCGGCGCGAGCCGATCTACAAGCTCGACCCGGCCATTGCCAGCCTGATGGGTGCGCTGCAGGTCGAGTCGGCGACGGTGGAAAACGGCCGGCTGGTCGTGCATTTCAACCAGAACGTCGAACAGATGGTGCCGGCCTCGCTGCTGCAAGGCCGGTAAACGCGCTCGGTGTCAGTGCTGCAAGGCCTTCGCCACCGCATCGGCGAAGGCGGGAATGTCGCCGGGCTTGCGGCTGGTGATCAGCTGCCCGTCCACCACCACTTCGGCATCCTTCCAGCGCCCGCCGGCGTTGGACAGGTCGGTCTTCAACGAAGGCCAGGACGTGACTTCGCGATCGCGCAGCAGCCCGCTTTCGGCCAACAACCAGGGGCCGTGGCAGATCGCGGCGATCGGCTTGCCGGCTTCGGCGAACGCCTGTATCAGGCTCACGGCTTTGGGTTCGCGGCGCAGCGTATCCGGATTCATCACCCCGCCCGGCAACACCAGCGCGTCGTACGCGTCGGCACGCGCCGCGCCTAGGCCGAGATCGACCGGCACGTTGTCGCCCCAGTCGGTGTGTTGCCAGCCGCGGATCTCCTGCTTGTCGTCCGGGGCGATCACTTGCACGTTCGCGCCCCAGGATTCCAGCAGGCGCTTGGGCTCCTGCAGCTCGGACTGCTCGAAGCCGTCGGTGGCCAGGATGGCGATCTTCTTGCCTTGCAGGTCGTGCGCCATGTCGATCCTCCGTCATTGATTCAGGAGGACCGAGGCTGGCCCAGCCGGCGTTGCCCGGGCGTGAGCCGCGCGTGTGCGCGGCGTGGCCGTCAGCGCTTGGGCTGCAGCATGGTGCCGGTGCAGTTCTTCGAGCCGCAGCGGCATTCCCAGATCTTCTTCAGGCGCGGGGTGTGGCGCTCGCCCAGGGTGATGCCGTAGTTGTAGGTCAGTTCTTCGCCGGGCTTGATGTTGCGGATCGCCTCGATGAAGACCTTGTCCTTGCGGCGGTCCTCGCCCTCGGCTTCCTCGATCACCGCCTCGCAGTTCGGCGCGCAGCTGTGGTTGATCCAGCGCGCGTCGTTGCCCTCGTAGTTGGCGTCGATCACGTAGTCGTCGCTGAGGGTGAACAGGAAGGTATGGCCCGTTTCCACGTCGCCGGCGTCGTCTGCGTCCACTTCCTTGTGGGTGCGGCGGCGGCCCTTGTATTCGATGACGCGGTCACCTTTCTTGAGCGGCTGGACGGCGAACACGCCGTTGCCATGAATGCGGGACTTGCGGGCGGCGATCTTGCGCGACATGAAGGCTTCCATCCAGGGGGCCGCGCATTGTGGCCCGGGCGACACCGCCAAGCCAATCCCGGCGGCACCTCCGGCCGTTGGCTGAATGCCCGGCTTGGCCTCGCCGAGCCGAAAGCGTACAATTTCAGTCCGCTTTCCCTACCCCCACCCTGCCGCCATGCTGCGCGTCACCAAGCTCACCGACTACGCCACTGTCGTCCTGACGGTCCTGGCCGCGCGCGCGGACAAGGTCCTCAGCGCCAGCGAACTGGCCGAACAGGCCGGCCTGGAAGGCACCACGGTCAGCAAGCTGCTCAA